>Ga0316205_10000147_pt1 | contig 152300 bp, 140 predicted proteins | sample 3monthpyrite_MG_FD_204941 | JGI IMG/M metagenome (GOLD analysis project Ga0316205, IMG submission 204941) | Microbial mat bacterial communities from mineral coupon in-situ incubated in ocean water Damariscotta River, Maine, United States -... | ecosystem: Environmental > Aquatic > Marine >...
GGTAATTCGCTACTATTTTGCATCGCCATAGTACGAGAACGTACTTTTTCCAATGCCATTTCTATCTGTGCTTCCCTTGCTTGAGCTTCCGCTCTTTGAAGGTCGAGGAAACGCGTGTAGGTTTGCTGAAACACTTTTCCAAAACGCATGAGAATGTTATTCTCTTCATCAGAAAATGGAATACCGGAGAAATTTTCAATATAGAGACCGATATCCTTTTGTATTGCAGTTGATGCTGCCAATCCAGGACAAGTGAGATAAAAATCCCATGCCTTTTTTGGCAGGCCTTCAATGTGAGGAAGTAGTTTTTTATAAAAACTATTCTTTTCTTCAAAATCCAATTGTGTTGTAAAAAAATCGGTGCCTTTCTTTTTGGCTTCTGTGAATTGTTTATCCCAAGGCAAATCGAGGTAGGGAACCGTTATTTTAGCCGGAATGTCCTGATTATCCGCAACCCAAAAATGGAAGTCCTTCTTCGGTTCATAATCTACCACAATGCCTGCATGATCAGCATTGATTTTCAGGTGAGCCATCTGGTCAAAAACAACTTTTACTACGTCTTTAAGTTCATCACTTTTGTGCATGGCCATACTTCGTGAACGAACACGCTCCAAGGCTGTTTCTATTTGTGCTTCTCTGGCCTGGTATTCTGCTTTTACAACATCATCGTATCGAGAATAAGTAAGGTCAATAACATTTGTAAACCGTTCTAATAATTGCACCTTGTCTTTTTCCAATGGTGAATTTCCGAGAAATTCAAGAAAACCATGCTTAATAGCAAATTGAGAATAATAAATGGATTTTACACTTTTCCAAGATGCAATAAATTTCTTCGGAGCATTTTTGAAATCCGTTTTGGTAAATACACTGTCCCACCATGTTTTGAGCATTTTTCCAGATAGTTCACCCGAACGGTATTTTATCCCATTTTCAAGGTCTTTAAAAAGGTTATTTAAAAGGGGGTGATCAAAATATTGAAGTTTTACACTTTTTGGTTGTAATGCTCCAATAGGTCCTGCGCTACGATAAATTAAATCTTTAGGATTGATGTCATAAGTTGCAATACTGCACTCCATTAGTTGAACATCTAGTTTACCTAATTCTTCAAAAATTATTTGAATAACTTCATCCAACTCATTGCTGGTTTGAATAGCCATAGCTCGGCTTCTAACCCTTTCAAGTGAGGCCTCAATCTGTGCTTCTCTGGCTTGTGCTTCTGCTTTTTGAAGGTCGAGGAAACGTGTGTAGGCTTGTTCAAATACCTTTGCAAACCGTTTAAAAACGGCCTCATTTTCATAGGTTTCTGTAGTAATAACCAGCATGTAACCATATTTAAAATAGGCTGCATGCCATTTTTGCCACTTTGGAAATGTAATACCATCATCCAACATGCCTTGAAAAATAGGTTTAACGTCAGGAACCGTGAGCATATACTTATAATGTTCTTTTAGCGCTTTGCCACCTTTTTCAATTGAAAACAGCTCCAATTTTTTCTTCCAACCTTGGTACATTTTCTTATGAGCTTCATCAACATCATTCGGGATTTTTAAATGTGGCATGATTCCTTTTTCATTGGCAAACCAGAATTCATCTACTTTAGAATCTTGTTCGCAAAAACCAAATCCAGTTCCCCAGAGTTCGCCACCTAAGCTTTTTAACTGCTCAAAAAGAACGAATGCAACATCTCCAATTTCCTCACTTTTATGCATTGCCATACTCCGAGAACGAACACGTTCTAAAGCTGCTTCAATTTTAGCTTCTCTGGCTTGTGCCTCGGCTTTTTGAAGGTCGAGGAAACGTGTATAGGTTTGCTCGAAAACTTTTGCGAATCGTCTCAGCAAATCATTCTCAGTTTCAGAGAATTTCTCTCCGTGATGATTAATCATGAATATTGAGGTGTTTTCTGATACCGCACAGGAGCGTGTATAACCACCTTCTCTATTAATTATCACTTCCTTATGCTTCTTAGGTGCATTAGAGTAAGGAGGATGTTTAAATAAATGTTCAAAAAACTTCTTTTTTTGGCTATTTGAAAATTCTTCAGTAAAAAAATCAGGGCCTTTTCTAATTTTTTTAATTATCCCAGTATAGATAGAGCCTCTATAAAATGGAATATGAACGCGTTCAATATAATCTGTGGTACCACCAGCTCCCCAACAATTAATTTCTTCTTTTATCTCATCATTTATGGCAATAAAAACACCTCCAGTAATCGCAATGTTTAATGCTTTGAATTCTTTATGAACGGCTTCAATTACTTCTTGTAATTCTGAAGTAGAATGCATCGCCATACTTCGTGAACGAACCTTTTCTAAAGCAGTTTCAATTTGTGCTTCCCTTGCTTGTGCTTCTGCTTTTTGAAGGTCGAGGAAACGTGTGTAAGTTTGTTCAAATACCTTGGCAAAACGAGGTAAAATTTCAGCTTCTTTAAAAGGTTGTAGTGAAGAAACTAAAATATAACCATGTTTAAAAGAAGCACCATAATCTATTTCCCAAGGTGGAGCTTCTGGCATTGGTGTGTTCTGATCTTCAAAATATTTTATAACTTTTTGAGCTGAAGGAAGATTAAAAATATCATTAAAGTGTTGTTTTATAAAATCACTAGGAATCTCTATTTCAAATAATTCTGTCCCTTTTTTCCATTCGTTATATCGATATTGGTGTATATAATCCAAATCAATGGGAACAATAAGTGGACTCATCATACCTGCATCTGGAATGCTGTGCCATTGCTCTACATGACCTTCAATCTTATCACAAAACACAATTCCTGTTGCAAATAAATCGCCTCCAAACTGACGTAGTTGGCTAAACATTTCTGTTGTTACGCTACTTAAATCCTTGCTGGTTTGCATTCCCATTGATTGAGATCTTACCCTTTCAAGAGCAGCTTCTATTTGTGATTCTCTAGCTTGAGCTTCGGCTTTTTGAAGATCCATAAAGCGAATATAGGCTTGATTAAATACCTTGGAAAAGCGTTTTAAGATATCAATTTCATGATCTGTTAAATCTTTACCTTCAAAATCATTGATGTTAAAAACCACATGTTTTGAAGCCACCATAGAAATGGTATATGATGAACTTTCAAATATCATTTTAAGGATATCTTTTGGCAAATCCTTAAACTCAACTGTATGTTCCAGTACATGTTTATAAAAGGCATTTTTTGTTTTTTTTGTATAACGACCCACATAAAAATCCAATTCCTTTTCTATAGCAGTACATATATCTTCCGATATTTTATTTTTAAAATATGGCAGACGGTAATTTGTGATTACCAAACCAGCTTTATTTTCGCCACATACATAAGAGTTGAGATCTTTTGATCTTTCTATTTTTATGCCAATTCCAAACGCAGTAACAGGAATTTGTAATTCTTTTAATTTATCGAAAACAATACTAACTACGTCATTAAACTCGTCACTTTTATGTACAGCTAAAGAACGTGAACGCACTTTTTCCAAAGCGGCTTCAATTTGTGCTTCCCTTGCTTGTGCTTCTGCTTTTTGGAGGTCGAGGAAACGTGTATAGGTTTGCTCGAAAACTTTTGCGAAACGTTTAAATACATTATGCATTTCTGGAACAGGCTCGTAGGTAATAAAAACCATGTTACCATAAGAAAAATTGGCAACGTGATCAATTTGGTAATCAGGAAATTCTAAGCCACTATCCAACATACCTTGAAGCATATCTCCTATGCCAGGAAGTGAGTGCATATACTTGTAATGATCCTTTTGGACGTCTCCTTCTTTTTCATACACAAAAAGCTCATCACCTCTTCTTCTTGATGCATCAAATTGCCTAAAAATGGGATGCTCCATGAGTGGTACTTTACAAGATGGGAGTATTTCACCATCAGGACCACCCGGATAAAAGGTAAATTCGGTATCTCCAGTTTCCCAGATATTAAAGCCACATGTCCATTGCTCAATACCCAATTCTTTCACTTGTTGGAATAATACGGTAGCTACATCTGCCATTTCCTCACTTCGTTGCATTGCCATGGTTCGGCTTCTCACTTTTTCCAATGCCAATTCTATCTGCACTTCCCTGGCTTGCTTTTCTGCTTTTTGAAGGTCTAAGAACCTGCGATGTGCCAAGTCGAATGCACCTGCGAATTGCACTAAAATATCTAAATCTTCTTTTGGTGGGTTTTTAACAATTCCAGGTAAACTATAACCTATTTCACCGTGTGTGGTTCTTGCCATGATGAAGGTCAAGCCACCAATATGGCGAATATCATCTTGACTGGGAGCCTGAGGGTCTATGTTTTGAAAATCACCCAAGTTGACCATTTTATCTACATAATTAATGGCCTCTTCTACATTCATGGTATAAACCACAGTAGCTTTTTTGCTTTTTTCCCATTTGGCGAGTAAAGGGATGTCACCATGCATATGTCTTGGCAATTTCATAACAAAACCAATTTTGCTACCATCACCTGAAGTCATGGCCTTTTCATAACCTTCTGGGAGCCACATCATGTGCCAGAAATAATGTGCTTCGTGACCTAATTTGGTAAACTCATTGCGCATTGTTACTACAATGTCCAACAAGTCTGTAGACTCTTTCATTGCCACAGCTTGAGCACGAATGCGCTCCAGAGCGGTTTCAATTTCTAATTCTCGATTTTTTTCTTCTAGCTCTTTAGTTCGGCGTTTTACGGCTTCACGAAGTTGTAGGTTTTCAGCACTAATTTGATCAAAACCAATAGTTTCGCCTTCTTCGGCTTTGCTGTCGGTTGTTGAGAAATGTTGATAGATAAACCGCCAACCTTCTTTGTTTAGTTTTAATGCGTTTGTAAAACGGAATCGTCCGTAATATGTCCAGTCTTCACCATTTAAAAACCAAGCATCAAACAAATGTGTTACAAAAACTAGCTCTTCAAACTTCTCAATGACTTTGGTTTCATTTCTTAATTGGGTTTTTCCTGCCAATTGGTCTGCCGTTTCTTCAAAGAAATTGGTGGTGTCTGTTTTATTTAAAAACTCTTCATTATCTGTAGAACCAATAAAATGGTAGTCTTTATCTAAATATTTATTATAAGTAGTGACATCACCATTGAGATAGCTTTCTAGCCAAGTATCGTACACTTGCCATATTTCGGTTTCCTGTTTTTTGGTCAGTTTCATGCGTTGTTGTTTACTGGTAATGTAATAGTGAATGCTGTGCCTTCGTTTTCTTTGGTGTTCACTTTAATGTTTCCACCATGCGCTTTTATGATATCATAACTTAACGATAATCCTAAACCTGTGCCTTGTCCTGTTGGTTTGGTAGTAAAAAATGGTTGGAATATTTTATCCAGTACTTTTTTAGGAATACCATTTCCGTTATCCTTAACCGAAATTTCAATCGCGTTTTGTATTTTTTTTGTCTCAACCGAAACGGTTGGTTGATAGTTGTCGTTCTGAGCTTGTCGAAGGTTTTTCTTTTCATTTACTGCATAAAATGCATTGGTTATTAAATTTAATACTACACGACCAATGTCTTGAGGTGTAATGTTGATTTGGTTTATACCATCATCAAAATTGGTTTTCAAAGTTGCATTGAAAGATTTGTCCTTAGCTCTTAAACCATGATAAGCAAGACGTAAATATTCATCGACCAATACATTAATGTTTGTAGGTTCTGTTGTTCCAGAACTACTTCGACTATGTTGCAACATGCCTTTTACAATACCATCAGCACGTTTGCCATGATGATTTATTTTTTCAAGGTTTTGAATGACGTCTTTCGCAATGGCATTGACTTCTTCCATATCGCCATTGTTGATTTCTTCCAGCATTTCTTCCAATAATTCTTTACTTACTTCAGAAAAATTATTGACGAAGTTTAATGGGTTTTGAATTTCATGGGCAATACCAGCTGTGAGCTCACCGAGACTTGCCATTTTTTCGGATTGTATCAATTGCGCTTGTGTAGCTTTAAGTTCATCTAAAGATTTTTGTAGTGCATTGTTTGTGTCTTCTATGGCTTTTCTTTTTTGTTCTAACTCTTCAATGGTTTCTTCTAGTAAGATTGCAGTAGTCCGTTTTACTTTTTCGGTACGTTCAAGTTTAAATTCAGAAATAGTTAATGCACGATCTGAATCTTTTACTGCTTTTGTTAGGTTGTTTTTATCTTCTTCCGAAAGATGTTTTGCATCTTCAATAAAATCTAAAATATGTTGGAGGTGTTGATTCATTCTTTTTCCTTTAAAGCCACAATACAGCAGGTGTTGTTGTGAAACTCGTGCTTTCCTGTTTTTGATTTTCCAAATTCACCATAAGTAAAAAAACCTACCATAGGCGCATTCCAAACCTGCTGTACTTGTTCAATTTCTTCTTGCATCAATATACCAAAAGATAAATGTCTGCTAACACAAGAAAACATGATCAAGGCATCAGCATCTTGTTGTTTATCCTTTTTTAAATCATGACATTCTTCAACCACTTTTTCGATAACGTCAAAATCGGGCGGAAGGGAAAACTTCACCTTAGATCCTTGAGGTACATGACCAGCACATATTAGCGATCGATCTTCTCTGTTGGCAAACATGGCTGTACGCATAACAGGAGCCATATTTTCACGTTCCATCTGCAATGGATAATAAGCACCTATTTGGGTTACTATTTCTTTCCCTGATTCAAAATCATACTCAACTCCAAGGTATTTTATGATCATGTCTAGAGCAGGTTTATTATCTATAGTGTACACAATATTCGCTTCACTTTTTGTAATAGTTTTTGTAGTGCCTATAGGCTTCCAGCCACAGGTTGCGATGCCGTTAACATCAATTTTATCCTGATTAATTATAAGTGCCAAGAGTCCTTTGTCACTCTTTGTATGATTTGAAAAAACCATAGGGCCTTCTAATATGAGATCATCACCAGCCATACCACCAAAAATGGTTATATTATCTTCAAACCCTTGGGTTATGCCATCAATGATATTTTCGCCGTCTTGGGATAGCCAACCTGAAACAATTATAAATGCAGGATTCTTAAATGTGTTTTTTCCTTCAACGCCCATTTGTTTGGCATTTTCAAAAGTAGTTTGCTCGCCTGTTTCCAAAAACTGTAATTTAAAATGGTCCGGTTTCATATCGAGTAGCATGATAACAATACTACCTTCTTCAATCTCACCATCAATAAACTCACCAGAAGTTGTAGCGCCAAATACAGCAATTCCTTTTTCATCCAATATATTTCTAATCGCTTTCCAGTCTTGTTTAATAGACAAAAAAACGATAGCTAAGGTTGGTTTAAAACCATCAGTGGTTGCATTATCAATTTCTATGGTAATGGCTTTGGTAGAATTTGCTTTTATTGTTTTTGAAATCATTTATTGGAATTCTTTTTTAATCATTTTCAGTAATTCCAACGATGACGTTTACGCCACCAGTGGCAAAGTTGGATAAATCGTTAACTGTTGCTTGTCCTTCTGGTGAGCCCATGGTTTCCTGCATTTGCTCGGCACTGGTAAAATACAATTCTGCCATACGATAATAATCGGCTTTTTTACCATCGGGTGTTCCAAGGAATTTGGTTAATTCTAGTTTTGCTACACCTTCCATTGTTCCCGCAAGAGGCAAGTGTTTTTCTTTGTAATAAGTTTCGAATGTTTTAACATCTGTTGGATGTCCATATAAAACGGTTAATTTTTGCATATTATTTAGTGTTTAGTTATTTTTCTTTAAGTGCCACACAACAAGTTGTTAAGTTATGCATTTCTAGGTTTCCGCCAGTAGCCCTTGCCAATTCTCCATTAGAGAACATACCAGCCATTGGGACGTTCCATACATTTTTTACACCCTCTATTTCCATATTCATTAGGGGTCCAAGCGACATGATTCTTCCTGCACAACTAAAAACGACTAACGCATCAGCTTCAGGCATTTCAGTATCTTTTAATAGTTGAACTCCTTTAATCACTTTTTCCATCACATCAAAATCTGGAGGTAACGAAAAGCGTACTTTCGAACCTTGAGGTACTGTACCACTACAGTAAAAGGAACGATCGCTCCAGTCGACAACCAATCCAGGGCGCATCACAGGGTCGCCTTTTTCTCTTTGAAGTTGTAATGGAAAATTGGCAGCTATCTCAAGTAATAAATCTTCGTTCTCTGGGGTTACATTTTCTAAACCACCATATTTTGTAGTAATATCCAATACAGGAATATTATCAACAGTATAGACATGATTTCCTTCACTTTTGGTAACCGTTCTTTCAGTTCCTACTGCTTTCCAACCACAAGTGGCAACTCCTTTAATTTTTATATTGTCTTCATCTAAGGCTAGAACTACAGTTCCTATGTTACTTTCTTTTCCATTAGTAAAAACAAATTGATCAGTAAAAGTGTAATCATCTCCAGCCATCCCTCCAAAGACATTAACATGTTTCCCTATAATATCTTCAAAACCATAAAGCAATTGTTCGGCATCGGTTTCCAAATGACTCGCTGCAATTAAAAATGCTGGTTTTTCAAATTCTTTTTTTGCTTTTGAAGCTATGTTTTGTGCAATTTCACGATAGTTTTTTTCGAGATATTCTTCGAGGTAAATTTTAAAATGCTCTCTTTTGATGTCGAGTAATAAAATTGCAGTTGATTCTTTTTCGGTGTTTTCATCAATAAATTCACCATTGGTTGTTGCGCCATAAATAGCGATGCTTTCTTTGTTTAGAAGTTGACAAACAGCTTTTCTATCCTGACTTATAGATAAAAAGACGATAGCTAAGGTTGGTTTAAAACCATCTGACATACTTTGCGTTAAGGCTGTTTTAATTTCTGAAGTTGAATGTCCTTTTATTGATTTTGATTTCATTCGTTAATTTTTAATAATGATTGCAGGTAAGTTTAAATCTTTGAATTGCTTGTTGTATGTATTCATTTCATTATTTATAATAGTATTGCGTTCATTTTTATAAATATTCCAATCTTTCATTAAGTCACTCAAACGTTCTTTGGCGCCTTCGGTAACCTTTGGATCAGCGGCTTCTATATATCCTTTTAGATGCATCAGTTGTGAACTCAATTTATTATTGAAATTAATGACATCTTGAAACGTTTTTTGATCAGGTTGAATAAGGTTGCGTTCCCATGTATCTATCCTTTCAATAAGTGACTTGCCTTTACCTAATAAGTCTTTGGCATTATCATTTTCTTTTAGAAGGTTTGCATAACCTTCTAGTTGTAATTTTGCAGAACGCATATTGTTTACAGACTCATGAATGTCTCGAATGGCATCTTCAATTTGCTCCATAATTGCTTGTTGTTCATTGTAATTAACTTCTGTTGCTTTTACAGTTGGATCTTTTAAAATGGTTACTGAAGTTTCTGCTACATCATCACCTAAAGTAAGTTTTAATGTATAATTTCCAGGTGAAACACTTGCGCCAGTATGACTACCATGCACAAAAACATTTCCTATTCCGGGTAAATCATCACGATTAAAATTCCATGTAAAACGATTGTATCCTTGTTTTGCTGGAAGTACTTGTGGTGGTGATGGTCCTCCTGGCCATGTTTTAAACCCTTTAGGTTTTTTACTTGAAATAGTTCTGAGGATTTTGCCGTTTTTTTGAACCTCAAGTTTAAGCTCTAACGAGTCAATTTTATTCTCTAAATAATAATCAAACGTAACTCCACTTTTTGGATTCTGACCTAAACCAGGAACAAATCGGTTAACACTTCCACCAAAAATAAGATAAGTGTCTTTTGGTTTGAAAATTGAGACTGATTGTTTTGAAGATTTTATATTCTGAATTGCTCCTAAATCATCTAAGATCCAGAAGCCTCGACCTGATGTAGCAGCAACTAAATCGTTATCTTGAATATATAAATCATTTATAGGTGTTGTTGGTAAATTTAACTGGAATTGCTGCCAATTAGATCCATCATCAAAAGAAACATATAAACCAGTTTCTGTTCCAGCATATAAGAGCTCTTTCTGTTTTTTATCGGCTCGAACTACTCTAGCAAAGGTATGATCACCTTTAATGCCATTTGTTATTTTCGTCCAAGTCTGTCCATAGTTTGTCGTCTTAAAAATATAAGGCTTTAAATCCATAGATTTATAGCGCATTACTACTATATATGCAGTTGCAGAATCATGTTCAGAGATATCGATACTATTTATAATTCCATCTTGAATTCCTTTAGGTGTAATGTTCTCCCAGCTTTGACCACCATTTCTTGTTACATGAACTAATCCATCATCACTTCCAGCATACAAAACACCTTCTTCATGTTGAGATTCTACAAGAGACATTAATGTGTTGTAGTTTTCGCCACCTGCTGCTTCATTGGTATAAGGTATTCCACCTGGACCATGCTTATTTTTTTCGTTCTTAGTAAGATCAGGACTCACAGTAGTCCAACTAATTCCACCATCAGTCGTTTTGAAAACAACATTTCCAGCATGATAAATTGTATTTCTATCATGTGGAGAACTTATTATTGGAGCATTCCAGTTATAGCGATATCGAGAATCTTTAGGAGCAATACTCAAACCAAGTTCAGGATATTCCTTAATTGACTTTTGCATACCAGAGGCCCTTTCCCATTTACTGATATTACCTTGGTATGTTCCACCATATATTGTTTCTGGATTATCAGGGTCGAAGGCAATAAAAGCACTTTCACCACCAGCTACAGAATACCAATCCTTCCAATCAATTCCAGCATCTTTTGTACGACTGGCAATTGCGATTGCAGAATTGTCTTGTTGTCCGCCATATACATTATATGGAACTAAATTATCAGTAATCACTCGATAAAATTGTGCTGTTGGCTGATTTTGTTGAGTACTCCAACTTGTACCACTATTAAAAGAAATATTAGCACCTCCATCATTGGAGTTAATCATATTAGTATTGTCATTTGGATTAATCCACAAGTGATGATTATCACCATGAGGAACAGAAACATTACTAAAGCTTTTTCCTCCGTCAATTGATCTCATCACAGGAGCGTTTAAGACATACACTATATTCTCATTTTGTGGATCGGCAAAAATTTCCATATAATACCAAGAACGTGTAATATTAACTCTATCAGAATTTATTTGTGTCCATTTTTTTCCTGCATCATCAGATCTGTAAACACCAGCTTTTTTACCTTCAGCTTCAATAACTGCAAATACGCGATTTGAATTTGCTCTTGATACTGAAATTCCTGATTTACCAAATGCTTTAGGTAATCCTGTTTCTATTTGATTCCATGTTGTTCCGCCATCCGTAGACTTGTAAAGTCCAGAATCATCTCCTCCTGATTCCATAACCCATGGGTAACGTCTGTGTTGCCACATTGCAGCATACAAAATTCGTGGATTATTCATATCCATAGATAGGGAAGATGCTCCAGTATTCTCATTAACATAAAGAATACGCTCCCAATTTTTTCCACCATCTTGAGTTCTATATACGCCTCTTTCACTTGAAGGACCATATTGTGCACCTTGAGCAGTTACATATATAACATCTGGGTTTGTAGGATGTATAATTACATCTGAAATATGTCTGGAATTATCTAAGCCAATATGCTTCCATGTTTTTCCAGCATCAGTAGATTTATATACTCCGTCTCCCATAGATGTCATGACACCTCTTGCTGCATGTTCTCCCATTCCTGCAATCACAACATTCGGATCACTTTCAGAAACTGCAATAGCTCCAACGGTTCCAGTTTTTAAAAAGCCATCTGAAATATTAAGCCAGGTATTACCAGCATCAATAGTTTTCCAGATGCCTCCACCTGTACTTCCCATATAATAAACGTTGGGTTGACCTACAACACCAGAAGAGGTTACACTTCGTCCACCTCGGAAAGGGCCAATATTTCGCCATTTGAGGTTGTGAAAACTTTTGTCTAAAGTCTCGGTTGATGCTGAGTTTTTGCTGTTTGATTTTCGTGTTTGAGATTGCGAATTCGTTGGCCAAATTAATAGCGCAACGATTAAAAATTTTAATAGCTTCATTGCTTAATGGTTGGTTGATTAAATGTTTGATAGGCTTAACCTGGAGCAGAGTGGTTTTGCCTTTCGTAAATATAAGGAATTTTCCTTATTTAAATTCACGAATGAACATTACAATTTTAAAAACAAAAAGGATCTGAAAGTAAAAAAATTATTTGGATATTTTTACTAGATTATTGAATTCTAAAATTTCTTGATTTGCCAATAAATCATCAAAAGTTTCTTGCTTTCTAATAAGATGTGCTTTGCCATTATACCATAATACTTCTGCTGGACGATAACGCGAATTGTAATTGCTAGCCATTGTAAAACAATAGGCTCCTGCATTTTTAAAGGCTAAAATATCACCTTCCTTTATTTCACTAATTCGTCTGTTATTAGCAAATGTGTCTGTTTCGCAGATGTAGCCTACTACAGAGTAAAAACGTTCCTTTCCATCTTCATTTGAAACATTAATAATTTCATGTTGAGAGCCATATAACATAGGACGAATTAAGTGATTAAAACCAGAATCTACTTGTGCAAAAACTGTTGAGGTTGTTTGTTTAACGGCATTAACTTTTGTTAAAAAATAACCGGCTTCGCTTACCAAAAATTTTCCTGGCTCAAAAGCTAAGGTTAATTCTTTACCATAGTTTTTACAGAACGTTTTAAATCTAGTCGTAAGTTTTTTTCCAAACTCCTCAACATCAGTTTCTATATCTCCAGCTTTGTATGGCACTTTAAATCCTGAACCAAAATCGATAAAATCTAAATTTTTAAAATGTTTTGCGGTATCAAATAAAATTTCACTAGCGTATAAAAACACTTCAATATCTAATATATCACTTCCAGTATGCATATGTATTCCGTTTATATGCATTCCTGTATTCTCAACGATTCTTAGAATATGTGGTGTTTGGTGAATAGAAATGCCGAATTTAGAATCTATATGACCTACGGAAATATTGGTATTTCCTCCAGCCATCACATGTGGATTGATACGAATACAAACAGGAGTTTCAGGATGAGCATTGCCAAATTGCTCTAAAATAACAAGGTTATCAATATTTATTTGAGCTCCTAGTTTGGCAACTTCTTCAATTTCATGTAATGATACTCCGTTTGGAGTAAATATTATGTCTTTAGCTTTATAACCTGCTGCCAAGCCAAGTTCTACCTCTTGAATGGAAACTGTATCTAACCCAGCTCCAAGCTTATTCATAAACTTTAAAATTGAAATATTTGAGAGAGCTTTAACCGCATAATTAATCTTCACATTCTTAACCTTATTAAATGCAGAACTTAAACGTTTATATTGAGATTTGATCTTGTGTGCATCATACACATAAACTGGATTTCCAAATTCGTTAGCAATGTTTAATAAAGTTTGATTTTTCATTATGTTTAATTTAAATATATGACATAAAAGTAAATAATTTTTAAGCTGATAAAATTAGAGATAATTTATATAGATATCTCAAATAAAGAGAAAAAAGTAAAGCAAAATTTTTAGTGAATTGTGATTGCAAAAAATATTGGTTTAAAGTATAAGGTTGATTACATTTGTACTGCAAAAAATAATTTAATAACATGAATTTACACGAATATCAAGGTAAGGAAATATTAAGCGGATTTGGAGTAAGAATACAACGAGGTATTGTAGCCCAAAGCGCACAAGAAGCTGTTACTGCTGCTAAGCAATTAACAAGTGAAACTGGAACTAGCTGGTATGTTATTAAAGCACAAGTTCATGCAGGAGGTAGAGGTAAAGGAGGAGGCGTTAAGATTGCAAAAAATTTAAAAGAAGTTGAAGAAATTGCTGGTAATATCATTGGAATGAACTTAATTACACCTCAAACTTCAGCTGAAGGAAAGAAGGTTCATCAAGTTTTAATTGCTGAAGATGTTTATTATCCAGGAGAAACTGAGACCAGTGAATTTTATATGTCAGTGTTGTTAAATCGTGCTAAAGGACGAAACATGATTATGTATTCTACTGAAGGAGGAATGGATATTGAAGCGGTTGCAGAAGAAACACCACATTTAATTTTTAATGAAGAAGTAGATCCATCTGTTGGGCTTATGCCTTTTCAAGCTAGACGCATCGCTTTTAACTTAGGTTTATCTGGAATAGCGTTTAAAGAAATGACAAAATTTGCTACCAATTTATATACAGCATATGTTAAGTCTGATGCATCATTATTTGAAATTAATCCTGTTTTAAAAACTAGTGATAACAAAATAATGGCAGTTGACGCTAAAGTGACTATTGATGATAATGCAATGTATCGTCATAAAGATTATACAGACTTACGTGATCTTCGTGAAGAAAATCCAATTGAGGTTGAAGCAGGTGCTTTAGGACTTAATTATGTTGACCTTGATGGTAATGTTGGTTGTATGGTAAATGGAGCAGGACTTGCAATGGCTACTATGGATTTAATTAAGCAAGCAGGAGGAGAGCCAGCAAATTTTTTAGATGTAGGAGGTACTGCTGATGCAGCTCGTGTTGAAGCTGCCTTTAAGATTATTTTAAAAGATCCAGCTGTAAAAGCAATCCTAATCAATATTTTTGGAGGTATTGTTCGTTGTGATCGTGTAGCTCAAGGAGTTATTGATGCCTATAAAAATATGGGAACAATAAATGTGCCTATTATAGTACGCCTTCAAGGAACAAATGCAGATATCGCTAAGGAATTAATAGATAATTCTGGTTTGGATGTACAAAGTGCTGTTGAATTTCAAGAAGCTGCAGACAAGGTTCAAGCAGTTTTAGCATAACGTAACAATTGCATAATTTTTTATTAAGAGTAGTGTAACACACTACTCTTTTTTGTTGAATAATTTTGACATGTATCAATTGAAGCATGTGTTAACTTAGTATTAATTAACGTTAAACATTAGTTAACAGCTGTAACAATTAAAATGTAGATTAGTCTATATAGTATCAATCAATTTTTATTCAATCAATTTAAAACGAACAATTATGAAACAATTAAAAACATTACTATTAGCTGTAGCGATTACTGCTAGTGGTGTGCTTACTGCAAGCAACGAAAACAAAAAAGCCGATTCAGTAGTAATTACTGAAGAAATTGGAAAACTATTAAAAGATCCTAGTTTTTTAGTAGACAAGGATATTACAGCAGACGTGACCCTTACCTTAAACAAAAACAACGAAATGGTTGTTTTATCTGTAGACTCTAATGAATTATATGTTGAGAACTTTATCAAAAGTAGATTAAACTATAAGGAATTGCCTTCAACGTTTTCAAGTGAAGAAAAAACGTTTAAAGTACCAGTAAGAGTTACAGTGAAAGAAGAATAAATCTTTTATTTGAATTAGTCTATAAAAACTCCTAAGATATTCTTAGGAGTTTTTTACTTAAAAAAGTGAATAATTTGTAGATGTTTATTGATTCTTAGAATAAATCAATTTAATGCATTGCATTTCATCGATAATGCAATAAACATCTATTAAAACTAGAATTTATTGAAAATAATGCAAATCACTGAAATACAAACACTTAACATATTTGGTGGCATGAACGCCTAAAAATGCTCGATGAAACGAAGTTGGTTTTTCGATGATGTACGTTATATCTCGATTATAAAAGGATTATTCTACTTAATTTTATATTGTAATAATTAATACTCCCTCACCAATGATAAATCGTGTAGAAAAATTAAGTTTACTCTCCGAGATGATAGCATTTGCTCGGATTGATAAAACGTTGAAGGAAATAGAATATAACTTTCTATTGGGTGTTGCAAAGCAATTAGAAATAACGAGAGAAGATTTCGATTATTTATTGGACAACCCAGTAACTCATATAAATTTAAAATCTCATAGTGAACGTATCGTTCAGTTTCATAGATTAGTTTTATTAATGAATTTAGATCAGGATATTTCTAAAAGAGAACTCATGAGACTTCATAATTTTGGATTACGAATGGGTTTAAGTCATGAATCAATTAATAAGGTTCTTGATTTAATGGAAAGTTTTCCAAATAAAATCATTCCACCTGATTTCTTAATAGATATTTTTAAAATTCAATATAACTAGAACTATACTTTAAGGTCTAAAAGTTTACTTTGATAATTTTTAATTTCATCTCTTAGCTTGGCAGCAATAATAAAGTCTAGCTCTTTAGCTGCTTGTTCCATTAACTTTCTCGTGTCTCTTATTTTCTTTTCAAGTTCTGGTTTTGATAAATATTCACTTTCAGGTTCTGCAGCTTTTAATGCTTCTAATTCGTAATAATATGTGCTTACCGAGTTTTTAGTCATTGCATTATTTAAACTTTTGTTTAATGCCTTAGGAGTAATATTATGTTTAACGTTATAAGCAATTTGCTTTTCACGTCTATATTCAGTTTCGTCCATCGTTTTTTGCATACTCTTGGTGATTTTGTCAGCATACATAATAGCCTTACCTTCTAAGTGTCTTGCAGCTCTACCGACCGTTTGAGTTAGCGAACGTGCAGAACGAAGAAAACCTTCTTTATCAGCATCTAAAATTGCTACTAATGACACTTCAGGTAAATCAAGTCCTTCACGTAATAAGTTGACACCAACTAACACGTCAAAAACTCCTTTACGTAAATCTTGCATAATTTCAACACGCTCCAGAGTATCTACATCACTATGAATGTATCTACAACGTACTTGAATTCTTGTCAAATATTTTGTCAATTCTTCAGCCATACGTTTTGTTAGTGTTGTTACAAGAGTTCGTTCATCTTTTTCAACACGAAGCTGAATTTCTTCAATTAAATCATCAATCTGATTTAAACTTGGTCGTACTTCTATAACAGGATCTAATAAGCCAGTTGGACGTATTACTTGCTCTACATAAATGCCATCCGTTTTTTGGAGCTCATAATCTGCAGGAGTTGCGCTCACATAAATAACTTGATTTTGGATTGCTTCAAACTCTTCAAATTTTAAAGGGCGATTGTCCATAGCAGCTGGTAAACGGAAACCATATTCTACTAAGTTTTCCTTTCTACTTCTATCTCCTCCATACATGGCATGTACTTGAGAAATGGTAACATGACTTTCGTCAACAACCATTAAATAATCATCAGGGAAATAATCGAGTAAACAAAATGGCCGCGTTCCTGGTTCTCTTCTATCTAAGTATCGAGAATAATTTTCAATTCCTGAACAATAGCCTAATTCACGAATCATTTCAAGGTCGAATTCTGTACGTTCTTTAAGTCGTTTGGCTTCAAGATGTTTACCAATGTCTTTAAAATAGTCATGTTGTTTTACTAAATCATCTTGAATTTCTTTAATAGCATTTTGTAAAATGTCAGGCGAAGTTACAAACATATTCGCTGGATAAATAGTCAAGCGATCATACTTTTCGATAATTTCATTTGTTTGCATGTTGAACGACTCAATGTCTTCAATTTCATCTCCAAAAAAGTGAATTCGAAAAGGGTCATCTCCATAACTAGGGAAAATATCAACGGTGTCTCCTTTTATTCTGAAGTTTCCATGATTAAATTCAGCTTCAGTACGCGAGTATAAACTCTGTACTAATTGATGTAGTAATTTTGTTCTTGAAATTACTTGATTACGCTCTACAGTAATCACATTTTTTTGAAATTCTACAGGATTTCCAATACCATAAATACAAGATACAGAAGCTACAACCAACACATCACGACGACCAGAAAGGAGTGAAGAGGTTGCGCTTAATCGCATTTTTTCGATTTCTTCGTTTATGGATAAATCTTTTTCAATATAAACACCAGAAACAGGAATGTATGCTTCAGGTTGATAATAATCATAATACGATACAAAATATTCCACAGCATTTTCAGGAAAAAACTGTTTGAACTCAGAGTACAATTGTGCAGCCAATGTTTTATTGTGAGCCAATACCAAGGTTGGACGTTGTATCTCTTCAATGACGTTTGCAACAGTAAAGGTTTTTCCTGAACCAGTAACACCTAGTAAGGTTTGGTATTTCTCATTGGTGTTGATGCCTTCAACCAATTGCTTGATGGCTTGAGGTTGATCACCTGTTGGACTGAATTCTGATTCGATTTTAAATTGCATGAAGCTAAATTAAATAATTTTTTATCGCTTTAAACTAAAATGTCCACGATATTCTTGACCATCAATGAGCATTATAGAAAACCAATAATCATCAGATGGTAAAGGGCTGCCTTTATAAGTGCCATCCCAACCAGGCGTATGATTATTTAGTGATGTAATTAGTTTTCCACTTCTATTGAAAATATTAATTTCTATACCTTCATTAAAGAAATCATTGACACCGAGTACGTGCCAAGTATCATGATAGCCATCATTATTTGGTGTTAAATATCTTGGGAATCCAATAACAGAAATTACCTTGCTAGTTATACCACAACCATTAATATCTCTAACATAAACTGTGTGAAATCCTGCAAGCATATTGGTAAATACATTGCTATTTTGATAAGGACCATTTTCATTATCCATTGCGTACTCATAATTTCCAGAACCTGAAACTAACACTGTAATTGTATTGTTTATATTTGCTTGTTCAACAATCACTTCATTAATATTAGCAACTTCAGAAGCAACTACTATAATAGATCGTGAACTTGAACAACCATTCGGATCAGTTACTGTGACTGAATACATACCTACTTCATTAATATCAATGAATGATGTATTTTCTCCTGTACTCCATAAATAGTAGTAGTTGTTTGGTAAATCAAAAAGAACGCCTCCAAACAACCTTGTAGTTTCTGGATAACTGTCTAAACAATAATAAATGGGATTATCAATTGTTACATCTGGTTCTAAAATTGGAGTATATAATACAATCAAATCAACTGTTGAAATTGCATAACATTGGTTGTTACTTTCAATTTTCACATATATGGTTTGTTGATCAATATTAATATTAGTGAAAGTAGTACCTAATGGACTATTGCTATTATAAGCATCATCTAAAGTTTCATAATAGGTAACTGTTGCATTTGCTGGCAACATGATATCAAATGTAGCAGTAACATCACTTAAATTAAATTCAGTAAAACCATCTACTTGTTCGTCATCACATTGTTCAAAAGGGTCAATATTGATGACAGCTGATGAGATTCGTAATTGTAATTCGGCAATGGAAGAACAATTGTTTTCGTTTACAATTCGTGCATAGACAATTTGATTAGCTGAAGTATTTTGATAAGACGAGGCATTATTAATTGGATTTGTATTCAATTCCGCATTAATTAATGTCAAAAAGAAATTTTCAACTTGTAATGTGTTATCTTCATTGGTTAAGTCTGCATTTGCGTCAAAGAGATTATAGGTTGTAACACCATCCATTTCAAAATCACATTCAGTTAATGTGATATTAAAAACTTCAGGGTTTTCAGAATATTCTACAATGATACTTCCTGAGGATTGACAGCCACTATCTAAAGTAACCTCTACTTCATAAATTCCAGCATCAATTACTTCATAACTTTCATTAGTTTCACCTAATAATTCAACCCCATCTTTAAACCATTTGTAAGTGGTTAATCCAGGTTCAAAAGCATTTAATTCCAGCGTTTCATTTTCGCATAACGCATTTCTGTTTGCTAATAATTTGTCGTCTCCTAAATTGGAGAATAGCTTAAAACTTCCAGCTTCCAAAAATACAGCAGAATCGTAACGAAAGTTTTGTTCATCAGCAATAACGAGCTTTACATGATAGGTTTGGTTCGGAATCACAGTTGTAGTGGCTTCTAAAACAGCAGTTTGTCCGTTAAAATTAATTGGAGCTGTTGCGTTGTTCCAACTTCCAAAATAGGCTTCATTTTGAGCAGCACAACCACCTGGAATTTCAGGATGTACAGTTGTAACTTTTACTGGAGTATTAGTACCTGGAACTAATGCAATGTTAGTGTAAGTTGATGCAGCAGCTGGGCGAATTAAAAATCCAAATAAATCTGAGTATTGACAAGTACTATCATCTCCTTCCTGATATTCTTCTGATGCAAATAAATATCTGAAACTAATTTGATTTGCAATGGCAGTAAATTCAAATTCTAGAATGGTAGCATTTAACGTATTGGTTTCATTTAGGGCTTGTTCTAAGTCTGAATCACCTGACCAACTTGGAGCATCATCATCACTTAATGTTGTGTTTGGGCCATCTACATTTTGCAAACGTCCTGTACTTAATACAATACCACTTTGAAAAGGAAAACTTGTTCCTGTAGCATCAAAATAACCATAACTTTGGTCAGTTCCACCGAAATCACCACCAACTACGTTGGTAACAACAACATTTTCAATGCAATTGCTATCAATAAGAATATCTTCAATAAGTTGTTGAGGTGTATAAGTAGTTGCGTCAGTTTGAACGTTTTGTCCAAATGACTTGCCTGAAACAATAAGTAATAAAAATAGTAACCGATTCATCAATGCCAATTTAATTATAAAATTTCGTATTAAAGCCGAAGTTATTTTTAAATGTAAAAACGCTGTGATTAAATTGCATAGCCATCGTTACGGAATTTATGAACAAGGAATTTAGATTTAAAAAGAACGACGTGACATGTGACATTTTATGGTTATATTGGTATAAAGCAACTGGAAAGCAAAGATAATTCAGATTTTGGGTATGCTTACTATTTATATGTTAAAGATTCGATTTTATCGATTTTATCGATTTTATCGATTTGGTGAAGATATGTACTCGTTTGAAATGAGTGCTTAACAAAAACTTCAGTCACTCGTCAAAGACGAGCGACAGCATTGGGATTTTCAAAAGCAAAGTTAATATCAAATAGTTCTACTTAAGAAATTTTTTAAGCTTTTTTGGATTGTCCTTATTGTTCCAGAACAGTAATAATTCTATAGTTTGAATATCTTCAAAGACATCAAAAAATAAGGTTGTTTGTTTAGAGATCACAAAAGACCACATATTTGTTTTCGCTGATATCTTGCCTTGAATAATTCCAGATTTTAGGTTTTCAATAAAATTATCTACCAAATCCATGAAATTAATAACCTCAGTAACAGTCCACTTCTTACTGATGTTCTCTAATTCCCTGGAATAGGATAATTCGGCGGTTGGAGTCCAGAGTACTTTCATTAAACCCGACCAGAACTATTATATTTCTTTCTAAAGTCATCCATAACTTCTTCATGGGTTCTTGTCTTTTTTTGGCGAGCCTGCACTCTACTTTCCATAAGTAGTTCTTGAATCTCTTGAGGAAGTTCAGTAAAGAAATCTACATCATGTTTTTTTTGATAACTTTTATGTAGCTCATTTACCAAACGTAAAAAACGCTCATCTGAAGATTTAATGATATCAACTAATCTATTTCTTAATTCCAATGCTCCCATAATATTCGTGTTATACACTCAAATATACATTATTTATATTTTTCATGTGATTATTTTCGGTATTTAATCCAAATTGTTTGCCGAAAATAATCAGTATAATTCTAATATGTAAAAAGGTTTTGAAGAAGTGAGATTCATCCATTACAAAAGATAATTCAGATTTTGGGTATGGTTGCTATTTATATGTTAAAGATTAAGTATTTTCGTTTTAGTGTATATTGTTATCTTTATTAAGATGAAAATAACAAGAGAAGGTATTTTAGAAAATATGAATATTAAAATTTTAATTATACTGACTTTGCTAATTAGTAAGCAAATGATTTTTTGTCAAAATAAGCCATCTATGGATTCAGAATATGCTCGTGTATTAGAGGGTCTAGAATATAGTCATACTTTACTTTTAGAATATAAAGAAATGGCTAGAAGCGATTATTTTTTTCTTCATGAAATAACACAAAAAGAACATCAAGAAAGATTGAATAAGTATTTTTCAGCAGTTAAGAGGTTTCTTGAGTTAGATAAAGGAGTTATAGAATATTTAATCAAATTTAATGAGCAAAAAGATGAAATTTCGTATTTAGTTAAAACTCCAAATGGCTTAGTAGCTGATGGTATGACAAAAGCAATATTCAAGAAAGAATCAGGCCTTATTTTGATTGATTATTTTTTAATTGGTAAAGAACAAATAATAGAAAGACCAGATTATATTGAACAATTAGATTACTCAAAATTCAAAAAGTTTTTATTAAAATATAAAAATTTAAACTTAGATAGTCTTAGAAGCCAGTATTTAGAAGATTTTCCGTTTACAAAAAAGGAAAGGTGTAATGATATAAAAGCATGCCATAAATTTGAAATGCACGTGCGAATATTAGGAAATCCTTTTTTAAAAGATCTTTATGGAATTGAACAATACGAAATTTCCAGAGATTTTTTAATAGATATTACTTCAATTAAAACAGAAAAAAATAATAAGAGTTTTCATTATGGTAAATATCCAATAACCGGAAAAGATTTTAAAAACTGGCAGAATTGGTATTTGAAAAATAATTCTCGATTATATTTTGATGACAAACTCGAAATAGTAATTGTAAGAAAGAGAAATCATTAAAAGTTATGGTTTTTACTTATATATTAATATAACACTCTACCTCCTCAACGCAAAATGCCCTTTTACTTGAAATGATAAATCATCTTTAACCACATCTGCCACAAACCAATAATCATTTGCTGGCATACGTTGTCCATTATAAGTACCATCCCAACCTTCAGAAGTAGCTGTTAGATAAGTCATTTGCTTACCATAACGATCGTAAATATAAATGGTAGTTCCTGATAAAGTTTCTACACCAGAAATGTGCCATGTATCAAAATAGCCATCTGAATTTGGTGTCATAAATTTTGGTGCATCAATGACGATTACTTCTCGTGTTGTGGAGTCGCAGCCGTTTAAATCAATCACAGTCACAGTATGATAGCCTAAAGACACATTGGTAAACACGTTAGAGGTTTGAGGTTCGTTATCATCTAATTGGTAAAGATAATTACCAATGCCGCTAATAGTAACAGTAATATTGTTTGGGTCTGAGAAATCTATGGTTTCGGTAAATTCAATAGTAGCAGGCTCCGATTCAATAACATTAAACACAGTTGTTGTTTCACAACCAAAAGGCGAAGTTACTGTCACTGTATATTGACCAATAGCATCAATTTCAATTTCAGAAGATGTTTCTCCTGTATTCCATAAATATGAGTCTCCAGTTACTAATTCTCCCGCGAAAACTGTTAACGGTAAATTATCTAAGCAAATCACTTGCTCAGGAATTTCGACTAATGGCTTACGTTGCACAATGGTTTGAAACAAGGTTGTATCAAAACAACCAGTAGTATTATTTTCTATTCTCACATAAATAATTTGCCAATTAATAGCATTATAGTTTACATCTGAAATGGCGTTCATTCCATCAATGGCATCAACATCTGTTTCATGATAGGTTACTGTAAATTGGGCTGAATTTTGAGTTCCTAACACGATTGGTGTTTGTTGTGATAAATCAAAAACTAACTCAAAATCATAATCGTCATCACATTCTTCGAGGTTTGGAACCGTGTTGGCAATTGGGTTTGGATTCACTACCAAATCAAAAGAAGCTATAGCAACACATGATGTCGCGACATATTCAGTACGAATGTAAATAGTTGTGGTTGGAGCAGTATAGTTAAAGGTTGTTCCAAGAGCATTCAGATTGTTTAAAGCATCATTATTTGATAAATGATATGAAATGTTTATTCCTGTAGTATCATCCATTAAAATCGCTGTTGCTTCTGATAAATCGTAGGTATTTGTTGGACTATCACAAGTTTCAATTGTTGGAATTGGATTGATAGGAGGAGGTAAGTTCACAATTAATTCCAAAGGAATCGCTACAAAACAATTAGAAATAGTATTAGTCACTTTCACATAAACCGTTTGCGGATTTGTAATATTCTCATAACTATCAGGTGTTGTTATTTGATTCGTGTCGGCTTCTAAATCTGTTTCGTTTTCAAAATATGAAATTACAATATCATCATCTCTAACGTCAAGAATCTCAAATTCAGAAACAGTTAAATCAAAAGTTGTACTTCCATCATAATCAGCATCACATAATTCAATTGCTGTAGGTAGATTTACATCTGGAACTTGAATAACGTTCAATCCAAATTCTGCAATGGCATGACAATACGTGCCATTTTCAATACGAGCATATAATTGTTGTGGATTTACAGTATTTGTATAATTTAATGGAATTGGGTTGAGTTCATTTTCGGCATCATCAAAGGTTGTATGAAAGGTTATCACTAAACTTTCAGGAATGCCTAATGAAATCTCATTAACTTTATCTTGTAAATTAAACAGTTCAAAACCATCATTAGAAATATCATCACAAACAATATAATTTGTTGGAGGATTGAATAACGGAATGGAGCCAACTTCCAAGTCAAAGGATGATACTCCAAAACAATCTAGATCTGTAATGTTTTCTACTCGAACATAAATGGTTTGTGGACTACTAGTATTTGTGAAAATCGCATTTTTGTCAATAATATTGGTTCTGTTTGAAGCATCAGTTGCTGTCTCAAAATACAGTACTTGTTTTCCAGGTTGTCCATTTAAAATTTCAGTATCCTTTGTTGAGAATAAAAACTCAGCTATTTGATTGCCGTCAGTTTCACATTCTTGATAATTACTAATTGCAATAAAATCAGGTAATGTATTTACAATCACATTTATTTCAACTAAAGCATGACAACCAGTAATATCACTTTCAACACGTACATGAATGGTTTCTGTGGTTGCATTGTAATTTGTTGTGGTAGCAATTGGATTTGCATCAGCGTTGGCATCGTCAACTGAATTATGGAAGCTAATAGTAATATCAGTTATATCAGTAATAAACTGCGGAATCATAGACTCTAAATCAATAATTGAAAATGCATCTTGGTTGTCATCACAAATAATAACATCTGCAGGTTGTGTTACTGTTGGAGCAGGAATGACATTGATTTCAATAGGCATTGTATCATAACAACTTGTGGTAATGTGTTGAGCGCGAACATATAATGTTTGTGGATTTGTTGTATTAGTATATAGTCCTGGTAATGCATTAATATTATCAATAGCGTCAATTTCAGTTGTATAGTATGTAAGTATTAAATTCGGATCAGTAGAAATAAAACCATCTAAGCTTGTAACATCAATAGCTACAAAACCATCATCATCAGTATCACAATAATCAATTGTTGTAATAGGATTTAATACAACTGGAGGATTAATGACAAGATTTATTGTTGCTTCGTAAACACAGTCTGAAGTTTCAGCTTTCATATATAAGGTTTGAGGACTTGAAGTCACTTCATAAAGTACGGACTGATCAATAGCATTCACATCAATATCCAAATCATCTTGCGATTCGTAAAATGTAATGGTTACTCCAACAAGATTATTGATAATAGATAGTGCAATATTTTCTAAATTAAAATCAGCAATCCCATCTGCACTTGAATCATCACAGACAAAGAAATCACGAATATTGGTTCCTGTAATTAATACGTTTGCATGAATTTCAATAGGAACAATTGTTGCACAACCAGTGACATTATCAACAATACGAACGTAAATAGTTTGCATGTCTTGAATAATATTTTGATAATTGGTTTCATCAGCAATTGGATTGTCTCCAGTTTCAGCATCAACCTGAGTTTCGTGAAATGTCACAGTTACTCCAGTTATACCAGCTAATAAATCTGGCAGTACTTCTGTTAAATCAAAGGTTCCGAAACCACTATCATCTTGAACACAAGCATTTAATGGAGGTGCATCACTTGGATTAACCACAGGAGGTTCTAATACAGAAATATCTATTGTAGTTGTGTTGTAACAGCCAGTTGCAGGATTTATAACTCTAACATACAAGGTCTCATTAGGATTTGTGTTTACATAAGGTTGAGGTATGGCATTAATTCCTGCATCTGCATCAAATTGTGTGTAATGATAAGTCACTACCAAATTTGCGTTTCCTTGAGTTATTTCGGTATCTGCTAATGATAAATCAAAAATAGTTGAACCATCTATTGGAGCGTTATCACAAACTTCCATTGGAGTTGGTGTTACAATATTTGGTAATTCGTTTACAACTAAGTTAAAATTAGTATATGCCAAGCAACCTGTATCTACATCAATGATTCTAACATAAATAGTTTGTGGATTTGAAGTGTTTGAAATTGATGTTGTAATTGGATTTGTATTGTTCTGAGCATCAATTAGCGAATAGTGATAAGATATATTATAATTTCCAGATGAGACAGCAGCTTCTGCTTCAGTGTCTTTGGTTGTTAAATCAAAAGTTTCAATTCCGTCACCACTTAAATCATCGCATAGTTCATAGTCTGTTAAAGGGTTGGCGTTTTGTACCGAATTTAGTGAAACAACAATCTCATCTTGAATAACACAATCCATGCTATTTAGCGGAATTGATATTTCAACGCGATACGTTCCAGATTGAGTAACATTTAGTGTTGGATTTAGCTCAGTTGGTAATAACACACCATTTCTATACCAAGCATAAGTTGCTAACGGATTTTGAACATCGCCATTAATTGTATAGTCGTCTGCACACGTAGTGACATCTGGACCTAAATCAACCGTTGGATTAAAGCTATTTCCTTGAATAAAAACAGCAGAATCATAGTTTTCATCAGTTTGATCTGCAATGACCAATTTGATATGATATTGTACATTAGGTATAATATTGGCTGAAGCTGTTAGAACGGTTGTTCTACCATTATAATTAGTGTCTCCCATGGAATATCCATCAAAATAGGCGTCGTTTTCTGCAGCACAAAAACCTACAATTTCATCATGTATGGTATTTGTGTTTACTGGAATTGTAGTTCCAGGTATGAGTGCAACGTTTGTATACGGATTTGTGGTTCCAGCTTCCCGTATTAAAAAGGCAAAGCCATCTGAATAATCACAAGGAAAATTGGCATAATATTCTTCAGAAGCTAGGAGGTAATTGAATTGAATAAGGTTTGTTATAGAAACAAAATCAAATTCGATAGTTGTGGCATTTAGTGTATTTGAAATGCCGAGTGCAGCCTCTAAGTCTGGATCTGTTCCCCAAGACACTTCTCCTTCGTTTAACAGGTTTGTATTGATGGCATTTCCTCCAGATACAGCATCACCAGTTGATAGCATGATTCCGTTTTCAAAAGGGAAGTTTGATAAGTCGCGTTCAAAATAAGCAAAACTATTTAAACCATTTATATTACCATTGATGTTGGATGTTATGTTAGATACTTCAACACAACCTTGAACAAAATTATTTTCTATAAGTTGTTGAGCAGTATAAGAATTGTCTACCGATATGTTTTGGGAATTAACAATTGAAGCGTAACATAAAAAACATACAAACAAGATGTATTTATAGTTAAGGATTAGCTGATCAATTGTACATTGAATTTTTTCTTTTTTCGGTTGCAATGGATATAATTTGGGTTATACCTGCGAAAAATAAAGATAAATCGATGAAATACAATAAATAATCGATGAAATACATATAATTTTAACATTTAGAACATATCATGGACTCTAATATGCGAGTTTATGAGCTTCGAGCTATAATTAAATTGAATTAACGTTTCAACGTGAAGTGACTTTTAAACGTACGACCATCTTGAAGTTTTACATGGAACCAATAGTCGCTTGAAGGGAGTGGTTGACCATTAAACGTACCGTCCCAACCAATTCCTGTTGGTGATAATTGTTTGACTAGTTTACCATAACGGTCAAAAATATAAACGATACTTTCTAATTGAGAACTATGATTTAAACCATACACTTGCCATGTATCATGATAGCCATCTCCATTGGGTGTGAGGAATTTTGGAAACCCAATAACTGATACCAAATCTTCAACAATGCCACAGTTATTTTTATCTCTTATATAAACTGTATGCAATCCTGGTGGAACGTTTTCAAACACATTACTGTCTTGATAAGGTCCATTAATATCATCAATGGCAAATTCATAATCACCTTCTCCAGAGACTAGAATAGTAATCATATTGTTAGATGTTGCGTCAACAATTTCAACATCATCAATAGTTGCAATATTTGAAGGTAATACAGTAATGGTTCTTAATTTTGAACAACCATTGGTATTAGTAACTGTCACTGAATAAGTTCCAGCAGCATTAATGTCAATTTCATAAGTATCTTCACCAGTTGACCAAGTGTACGAATAATCAATAGGGTTTCCACTTATTAAGCCAGCATTAAGAGTAATGGTATCTGGATACGTATTAAGACAGTAAATGGTTGCGTCTTCAATTTCAATATTAGGTAAATCGTAAACAGTTAATTCAACTTCATTAATACCATAACAAGCATTATCATTTTCAGCACGAACATAAATGGTCTGAAAATTAGCAATTGTGTTTGTAAAATTATTTGGTAATGGATTTATTTCTAGTAATGCATCGTTGGAAGTTTCATAATAACTTAATGTTATTCCTGCTGGAGAACCTCCTAAAACCGTTGCATCTGCTTCAGATAAATCAAATTCATAAAATCCGTCTTCTATGCCATCATTATCACATTCAAAAAGTGCAGCATCGTTAACAGTTGTAGCACTTACATCCAAAGTTAATTCAGCTAATCTATAACAACCAGTTACATCATTTACTACTCTAACATTAATAATTTGAGGGTTTAGTGTATTGCTGAAAGCAGAACCATCAATTTCATTGGTGTCACCTTGAGCATCAACTAAATTTAAATAAAAATGTGTTGATAAATCTGAATCACTTCCTGTAAGCATATCATGTGCTTCTGTTAGATTGAAAAGTGTGAATCCATCAGGACTTCCATCATAATCACATTGAAATAACAATGAATCAAAAACTACTGGAAGCGGATTTACTATCAGATTAAATGACGTTGTATCAAAACAATCGATTTTTAATATATTTTCAACTCTCACAAAAATTTCTTGCGTATTTGGAACTGTATTGTAATACATTGTAGGTAACGCATTAATACCAAAATCTGCTTCTATTTGAGAAGCATGATATGTAATATTATACATTGAGGCATCTTGCGTACCTAACACAGTAGCATCTAAACTTTGTAAATCTGTTGTTACTTGACCATTAGTATCATTACCATCATTATCATCATCACAAACTTCAATATCGGCTATTGGGTTTGCAGTTGGAGTGTTAAACACTTCAATAGTAAATGAAGATGTATCAAAACATAATGAAGAATTGTTATTTGCAATTCTCACATATATAGTTTGTGGATTACTAACCGTTAGATAAGGCATAGTAAGTGCATTTACATTATTTAGAGCATCGTCTGAACTAATAAAATATTGCACATTATATGATGTTGGATCTTGCGTTCCAATAATAGTTGCATCGTATAATGCATTAAAGTCAAAACTAAAAAAGCCATCATTATCATCATCACAAACTTCAATATGAGTAATGGCGTTTGCTGTAGGAAGATTATGGACAATTATAAAAAAAGAATCAGTATCATAACAATCTTTGTTTTGATTGTTTTCTAGCCTAACAAAAATTTCCTCCTGATTAGGCGTCAAATTGTAATAAGGACTTGCAATTGGGTTCGCACCAGAATCTGCATCCATTTGAGAATGATAATAAGTAACATCAAATAACATTGGGTCTTGTCCATTTAAAACTTGAGTGTCTAAAGCAGTTAAGTCAGTTTCTACTTGACCATTTAATTGATTACCATCAGTGGCATCATCACAAACTTCAATATCAACTAAAGATGCTGTGGTTGGAGTATCAAACACTTCAACAAAAAAGGAGGTTGTATCATAACATCCATTATAGCCTATATTATGGATTCTAACAAAAATTTCTTGTGGACTGTTTGTATTTGTAAAAGGACTTATTATTTCGTTGACATTATTATCTGCATCAGCTTGAGATTCAAAATATTTTACTTCAAAAACTAAAGGGTCTTGAGCTTCTAATACATCTGCATCTAGATTGGTAAAATCAAAAATCCATTTTCCGTCATTATCATCATCACAAATATCAATGTCATTTGGTTGATTAGCTACTGGAACTTCAAAGTATGAAACAATAGCTTCACCATCAAAGGTCTCGCAAGCTCCATTATTAAATTCAATGTGTAAGGTATATAATCCAGGATCTGTAATTACTAAATCAAAATCAGATTCAGCTAATAGCGCACCATCTTTCATCCATGTGTAAACCGCTCCAGCGATATCGTCATAAGCTAATGTATAATTTTCTCCTATACAAAGAGATAATTCTGTTGAGCTGACACCATTTTGTATAATATCTATTTGGTCATTAAAGAACGATTGGATAAAAGGAGGTAAACCTTGTGTTGAAAGGTTTGGTGACAAGTCTACTGCATTATGAATATAATTGGCAGCAGTACCTAGCTCATTTGGGTTTTCAATAACACCAAGAAATGGTAAACCACCATCATCTGATCTACTAGGATCATCATCATATGTTGCGGTTAAAGCCCTATAGATTTTTCCATCAGGACCTAATTGTAATGAGCCTCTATAAAGCTGACGCTGATCTAAAGTTATACGAGAACCTTGTATATTTGTAGCAGCTAAATCAAATTGAGATAGCGTTGATTGATGAGCAGAAGGAGGTGTCCCTATTGTTGCAGGACCATTATTTGAAGAGTGCACATAAAGTCTTAAGCTGTTTTGTGAAAACTCTACGCCATAAGAAAATGGCGAAATTGAATTTATATTTATTGTTTGCTGATTAGATAATATTCCAGTATCAGCATCAAAATCATATAAAAATAACCCAGATGAAGAATTAGCAGAAGCTAATTTTTTGCCGTTAGGAGATACTTTCATCTGACCCCTTTGATCACCAATAATTTGTGGAAAAGTTGATTTTACAGCTGTAGTGTTTACACCAGTTGTTGAAACCTCAAAAGCATGATAAGTGTTAAAAATATTAGTTGGAGATCCATCTTCATTACCAAGCGCAATTACCCAAATGGATTCAGAAATACAATCTTTTAAAACTGCAGTTACCTTTTCTGAAGTATCTATCAATAAATTATTGTTTTTTGAAGTGATATCACCCAAGCCACCATCCAATGTAATATCTACAATTGAATAGTTAAATCCTTGATCAGGGTCAATGCCACCAATAAAAGTATCTACAGTAAATATGTAAAAGAGGGTATCACTTCCAGGTTGAGGGACAACCAAAGCAGATTGGGTACTTGAAGAATTACCAAACAAACCAGTACCATTTGGCATGAGTTGGTGATTTCGGTTATAAACCAATTGACCATTAGTGTAAAAAAGCAAATTCCCATCTGTATCAGAAATTGTTGTACAGCCTTCCAATGTGCTTAACTGGCCTCCATTAACGGATCCAATTAAGGTTCCAGTATCATCAAATTGAATGCCTGCATTTTGGCCAAAAAACCAGTTGGCAGCTTCGTTTTGAGCTGACGAATTAACCCAAATAATGAGGGAGACTATTAGGAGAATCTTTTTCATTTACAAGCAATGTAGCTTATAAATATATTATAAATCTCGCTTTTTTAATAATCTATACGATAAAAAGACAAAAAGTGCAGTCCAACCTAGTACAATTACAAGCTCGTACCAATGAACTGCGTAGTCATATGATAGCTCTGATTTATCTGGAAATTTAGACATTGCTATTCGTTGAAATGGCTGCTTGATAAGGTTATACATAGATTTAAGCGGAAAAAAGTTTTGAATTTTTTCTGCAAGCTCAAAATTTGCTTGCCATGTGATAAGGCCTAAAATAATCCATTCTAAAATAAAATCTACAAAGAGAAATGCTAAAGCGAATGCTGAACGTTTTGCTAACATTCCTAAAAATAAACAGAATGAAAAGAATCCAACCAATTTTAAAAAGTAACCGATAAGGTATTCAGTTTCACGAAAAATGATGTTTATTTCAGTATAGCTTGAATAGTATAAACCAATTAGTAATGAAATTAAGAAAAGCAATATTGTTGCCACTAAAGAAAAGAACACAATAGTATAAAATTTTGAAAGGATAAACTCTTTCTTACTTAAGCCATCAATAAGATTTTGTTTAATGGTTTTATTACTGTATTCATTGCCAATCATGCTAACCACAACAATAGCAAAAAAGAACTTAAACTGTGATGCAAAAAACGTTGTAATATGCCAAATGATTGGGAAATTATAGATGCCTAATTCGCCAAGTTCTAAAGTAAAAAAACCAAAAACGTTAATTTTAATAGATGATAGAATAAGTACCGTAAATGGTAAAATAAATGAGATAAATATGAGTATTTTACTCGTTCTGTTGAGTAACAATTTTTGTAGTTCTAGTTGTAAAAGACGAATCATTTTGATTAATTTTTGATTAGTTATTATCTGTTAATTGCAAGAACTGTTCTTCTAAACTTTCCTTACGCTGCACCAAATGCGAAAGCGTAATACCTTTTTCAAACATGAGTTTGTTAAAGGTTGAAGCTTCCATTGGGCTATTTAAAAATGCAGTAATTAAACCTTCTGAAACTTTTATTTTTCCAAAAGAATCGTCATTTTCCAGAATACTTAATAGTTCATCTTTTTTGTCAGTTTTCAGTTCAAAAAAGCCATGACTTGAAATCATTTCATCAACACGACCAGAATAAAGTTTTACGCCTTTACGAAGAACTACAACATGTGTGCATACTTTTTCAACCTCATCCAAAAGGTGAGAAGCTAAAAGTATGGTTGTGCCATCATTGGCAATATCTTTAATAATCTGTCTGATTTGGTGAATTCCCTGAGGATCTAAACCATTAGTTGGTTCGTCAAGAATTAATATTTGAGGGTCATTTAATAAAGCTGATGCAATTGCTAGACGTTGTTTCATACCCAGCGAGTAGGTTTTAAACTTGCTGTTCTTGCGATCCATTAAACCTACAATTTCCAATTTTTCATCTATTTTGCTTAAGTTGATGCCTTTTATTTTGCAAACTAGTTTTAGATTGTCATAGGCAGACATATATGGATAAAAGTTTGGATTTTCAATGATGGCACCAACTTTTTTGAGTGCATCATGTGTTGTGATGTCGCCATCAAACCACTTAAAATCTCCTGAGGTTCTATTCACAACATTTAAAACGATACCTAAAGTAGTAGATTTTCCGCTACCATTTGGGCCGAGAATTCCATAAACGTTGCCTTTGTTTATTGTAAATGAAAGATCATTTACAGCTGTTAGATAACCAAACTTTTTAGTAAGGTTATTAATAGTTAAAATTGGTTCCAAATTATTAATTCGATTGATTGGTTATAAAAGTAAGACGAAAGCCTTGGTTTTTTGTTACAGATAAAATTAATTGTTTTAAATTCGAGTAAGTCAATATCGTATGGAAGATTTAAAAATTTCAAAAAAAAAGCCATCTTATCCAGTTTCAATTAAATTGAATCATTATCTGTCTGAATACAACAGAAATATCAGGCTGCCTATTTTTTATGATGATTTATTGAGGTTTCAAGGGTCTGTGGTTGTTTACGATAAACATGATGAAGACACCTTGTGGATTCGTGTTTACTATAGTCAGTTTGAACGAGAAGAAATAGATTTGAGCTTGAAAAAAGTCTATACTATTTTACATTCAGATGGTAATAAAAGAACGATTCCTTTTTTAAGTGTTGATGCGATTGATTATTGTACGTTTGGAAATTCTAAACCATTTCGTATAAAAATCAGAAATATTTTAAATGATAATTATACCTATTTATACATTAAAAAAGCAGATGCATCTCGTATCTATGGCTTAGAGTTGGAGCACATGCTTTCACCTTATAATTTAAACTTTCTGGTTTATAAAGACACTTTGATTGAAGAGCATATTGCAGGAATACCTGGTGACGAGTTTATTAAAACGATGTTGCCCAACTGTAGCAGTACTGAAAAATCTCAAATTGCTAAGGAGTTTGTGAAATTTAATGAACGCTGTATGATTAGGCTTTTGGGTGATATGCGTTCATATAATTATGTTATTGTTCCAACTCATGATTTTGACCATGTGGTTTATAAAATTAGGGCTATTGATTTTGATCAACAGTCATTTGAAGGAAAATTTAATATTTACAGACCTCAGTTTTTTAAAGAGAATTATGAAATGGTAAAGATGGTTTCTGAGAGATTTCAAAAAGAATCCATAGATCAGTATAAAATTGAAGAACGCTCCATTGTTGCAAAGCGAATGATAAGTTATCATGATAGAATTGAAGAACTTATGGATTGTATGGTTGATGATTCAATTTCTAAAAAAGAGCATATTGATTTGCTAAAAGCGAAAATTTATGAATACACAAATGACGTTAAGTTTATGAAAAGTAAAAATATGGGAGACATATTAAAAAATGCCCTGGATTATGTGAAGCGTAATTACCAAGACGTGAGTACTCATAATTTTTAGACTAGAGATTTTAATTCCAATTTTCATCAAAATCTAAATCTTCATAACCATCAACATCAATCTGGTCGTTCAACTCATCATAATCATCTACAGATTCGGCACTAAATTCTTTAATTGGAGCTTCCGTAGGAATTTGTCCATGAACAAACATCAAATTAGGATAATCTGCACCTTCAGCTTCTTCTACTATTTCACCTAATTCTACAAGAAATGTCCACATACTAAAGAAATCGTAAACATAAATCAATTTTGTGCGATCCTCGTCTGCAACAGTTTCAATGCTAGTCTCACCCATAAGTTTTACAGTTTCTAAACCTTCACTCAGGTCAAACAATGATATCTCTTGACCTTGATTCCACTCATCATCACTTAAGTAAAAAGATGCCATTTCGGAACCGTCAAACCCAAAAGATTGGGTTATGGCATTGTGAAGATCTTCTAGTGTATCAGTTTTTCTAATTTCGATATCTCTAAAAATATCATCTTCAGTATCGTTATCAAAGAGGATTCTAAATCTGTAAATCATGATAATAAGTTAGGTTGCAAAGGTAAGTTTTTTTGAATTATTTACTGAATCTATGAAGTGTAAATGTCATGATTGATAGTAAAATAAATGCTCCAACTTGATGTGCTACACCAAGCCAAACAGGAACTTGCATGATAATGGTTAAAACACCTAGTAAAAATTGTGCACCAACCAAAATCAAAAGAAGATTAACTCCATTTTTTTGATATTTAGTTAATTTTAATTTTATGGCTTTATTCCAAATAAAAATGATAGTTAATGCTACGACATATGCTAACATACGATGTACAAATTGCACACCACTTTTGCCTTCGATAAAGTTTTTATAAACAGGACTTTGCTCAATATAGACGGTTTCATGCATGAACTTGCCTTCATTCATCATTGGCCAATGGTTATGAATAAACCCAGCATCTAATCCGGCTACAAAGGCACCATAAATAATTTGCAATATCAGCACTCCAAGTCCAAAACGAATGAGATTTCTAAGTTTTTTATTGATTTCTTTTTTGTTCGGAAACATTAAATCGAGAGCAACCCAGAAGGTGTAGGCGAATGTTATGAAGGCGGTTGTAAGATGTGCAGCTAGCCTATAATGGCTCACATCTGGATTATCTACTAATCCGCTTTTTACCATATACCAACCAAGAAATCCTTGGAAACCTCCAAGAATTAATAGAATGATAGATTTTTTAATGATTGGTTTTGTGAGTTGTTTTCGCATTAAGAAATACAGAAAAGGAACCATAAATACAACGCCAATAAATCTACCAAGGACACGATGTAGCCATTCCCAAAAGTAAATGTCTTTAAAATCCTGTAAATCAAAATGTGTATTTAGTTTTAGGTATTCAGGATACTGTTTGTAAAGGTCAAAAGCTTCTTGCCATTCCAAGTCATTCATTGGTGGAATAGTACCAGAAATAAGTTTATAGCTAGAAATGGAAAGGCCAGAATGAGTTAATCTTGTGATACCACCAACAATGACCATTACGAAGATGAGGATACAACCAATTAGTAACCAGTAAATAATTTTTTTATTATCTTTTCTCATTTTGTCATTCCTGCGAAAGCAGGAATCTGTTTAATTTTATCTCAATTTATATTGGATTCTTGCTTTTGCAGGAATGGCAATTTTTACGCTTTTTTAATTGATAAGCCCAGTTTTTTTCCTTCTTCTAGCATCAACTCATAAGCCGCATCATATTCATTTGGTATGTCTCCTTCTAGAATAGCTTCTTTGATAGCTTCTTTTATTTGACCGATTTCACGTGATGGCTTCAAATTAAAAGTTTTTATAATGTCCTCTCCAGATATTGGAGGTTGAAAATTCCTAACATGATCTCGTTCTTCAACTTCAACTATTTTTTGCCTGACAATTTTAAAATTGTTGTGATATTTTTGGAATTTTATAGAATTCTTGGTCGTAATGTCTGCTTCACAAAGTGTCATTAAATCGTCCACGAAATTGCCAGCGTCAAAAACCAAACGCCTAACAGCTGAATCAGTAACAGTCTCTTGTGCCAGAACAATTGGTCTTGAACTCATGAATACTAGCTTCTGTACATATTTCATTTTGTCATTTAAGGGCATTTTTAGCCTTTTGAATAAATGATAAACCATTTTTGAACCTTCAAATTCATGAGCATGAAATGTCCAGCCAACTTTTTTGCTAAACTTTTTTGTAGGTGCTTTGCCAATATCATGCAACAAAGCAGCCCAACGTAACCATAAATCATCTGTGTATTCTGAGATATTATCAACCACTTCAAGCGTGTGGTAAAAATTATCTTTGTGTTTCTGACCTTCAATTTCATCAATACCTTTTAAGTCAGTGAGTTCAGGTAAAATATGTTGCAATAACCCTGTGCGTTCTAAAAGTAGGAACCCTTTTGATGGAATCTTGCTTTCTATTATTTTATTGAGTTCAACAACAATACGTTCATTAGTAATAATTTTTATGCGCTCATTGTTTTTTAAAATAGCATTTAGTGATTCTTTTTCAATTTCAAAATTAAGCTGAGTGGCAAATCTAATGGCTCGAAGCATTCGCAATGGGTCATCGCTATAGGTAATATTAGGATTTAGAGGAGTTCTAATAATTTTGTTCTTTAAATCTGTAACACCATCAAAAGGATCCAATAAATCGCCAAAATTTGATTCTGATAAATTTAAGGCTAGTGCATTGATTGTAAAATCTCGTCTGTTTTGGTCATCTTCTAAGGTGCCATTTTCAACTACAGGATTTCTGCTGTCTTCATTGTAGGATTCTTTACGAGCACCAACAAATTCAATTTCCAAATCTTCAAAACGTAACATTGCTGTTCCATAAGTTTTGAAAACTTGCACTTTAGGATGATGAGAAAGTTTTTTTGAAACCGTTTTGGCTAGTTCAATACCGCTACCAATAGCAACCACATCAATATCTTTATGAGAACCACGTTTAAGTAAATAATCACGTACAAAACCACCAATAACATAAGCATCAACATTCAAGTCTTTTACAGCCTCTGAAATAACTTTAAAAATAGTATGACTTAATGCTTTTTTATGATTCATCATATACTTGCGAATACCTTAACTGTTTTTAGTTTATTCTCTAATCACAGTAACAGCTCCATTTTTTTTGATTTTAATAATTGTAGAAGGTGTATCTGCTTTTTTTTCGCGATGCAAATTTACAACATAGTCAACACCTTTTATAATGTCTTCATGTATTTCTTTAAAGCTTTTTGGAGTGTTATGATTTGATAGATTTGCTGAAGTAGACACAATAGGTTTTTTAAATTTTTTAATAAGTTGATTGCAGAATTCATCGTTAACTATTCTAATGGCAAGTGAGTTGTCTTCTGCTATCAAATTTTCAGTAAAACCAAAAGGATTGTCATAAATTATCGTAGTTGGTTTTGTTGCATCTTTGATAATATCATGTGCTGCTTCTGGTATTTCCTCAACATATTGATTTAGCATTTCAAAATCGTTGACTAAACAAATCATGCTTTTACTTTCGGCGCGCTTCTTTAGCGCATAAATTTTTTGTACAGCTTCATAATTAGTAGCATCACAACCAATTCCCCAAATAGTATCTGTTGGATAAAGGATTAATCCACCTTTTTTAATAGCGTTTAATGAATTATTGATTTCTTCTTGCATTTATCTTGGATTAATCTTTTGTTTATGTTTAAGTGATTTATGTAATGGCGCTTGTAGTATTAATACTTTAAATAAGGGCCAATATTTTGGTTTTACCAGACTACTAAAAAAGTACCTAAACTGTAAATAAGTTAGTAAGAAATAGAATTGAAAAATTCCATAATGCTTTCTAATAATATATAGCAAAGATATTTTTAATTCAATTTTTATAGCGATTGATCTTTCTGTGCTTGCTCCATGAAAATGTATGAATGATGCACTAGGAATAAGGTAAGCTTCCTTATTAATAGCTTCTAATCTTTTGCAAATATCTGTTTCTTCATAATACAGAAATATATTTGTGTCAAAACCTCCAATATCATTAAAATCTTGAGCATTAAAAAACATAAAGCTTCCTGCTACGAATTGTCCACGCTGAGGTTCAGTATATAATTTATTTCGTTTCGGATATTTTTCAGGATTGATCATCTCTAAATATTTTCTTCCGAAAAATTCTCGTGATAATGAAGCAAAATGATCGATAGTTGGCAATATTTTATTATCAGGAGTAAATGCTTGAGGTCCACAAACACCAACATTCTCATTTTGATCCATAAACTCTTTTAGATGTAACAAGCAATCATCATTTAATAAGATGTCATTATTAATAAATGAAATATATTTTCCTTTTGTTTTCTGGACTCCAATCATATTTCCTGCTCCAAAACCTGTATTTATATTACTTCGTATAAGTTCAATATTATATTCAGAAGGAATGGTTTTTATAAAGGATTCAAGCTTTAGAAAACTCTCTTTTTTAGAACCATTATCAACAATAATGTACTGACATGCTAACTCTTTTGTAGTATGCTTAAATAAAGATTTTATACAGTTAATAGTATATTCTTCAGTATTGTAATTAATGATAATAATGGAAATGTCAATCATTTTTTAATCTTTTAAATATTGATCGATTCCTTTTTCAATATAGGTTAGTTTATTTTTGGTAGTTTCTTTTTCAATTAACTGATTAACGTGAATATGACTCTTGTTTTGTTCTTTATGATAAATATGATAAACAATTCCTTTATATTTTAGTCTTTTGCCTTGAATGCCCATGTTAATCATGCGTTGTATCATTTCACTATCATCAATTCCCCAACCAGTAAGTGATTCATTAAATCCATTGATTTTAATTAAGTCATCTCGCCAAAAAGACATATTGCAACCACGTAATTTATTGGATCGTTTGTCTTCTTTTTTATATCGGTTTGCTAATACTGGAATATGTAATGTTCTACCTCTTTTTTTGATTCCTTTTGAGAATAAATTAAAATGAATTTTCTTTTCCTCGAATAAGGTAGCCAAATATTTTTTCTGAATATTCACTCGACTTCCATACAGAAAAACATTTTTTTCAGCTAAAGAAAGATGATCCTTCACAAACTCTTTATGCATTATAATATCTCCATCAATTTCAATAATATAATCATATTTAGCTTTTGCTATCGCTTTATTCATGATAGCTGGCTTTTGATTTTTATTATCCTCATGCCAGACATGAATGAGAGGAACTGGAAAGTCTTTTTGAAAATGTTCTATTAACTTTTTTGTATCTTTTTTTGATCCATCATCTGCAATAATAACTTCATTAGGTAAAAAAGTTTGATTTTTCACACTTAAAAGTAATAATTCTAATGCTTCAGGCCAATTATAGGTTGGTGTTACTAATGAGCAAGTTGGATACTTCATTTTCATGGAACAAAGATAGAGATTAATATTTTTTTGTTGATTAAGGTAAATAAAACTATTTTCGAAAAGAATTTCTCAATAAGAGAAGTAAATACATGGACTACGAAAATAAACCTGAAGGATATTACACTAATATTCGTTCTGAAATGGTGAAGTACTTACCCGATAATGCAAAAAAAATTATCGATGTAGGTTGTGGAAATGGCGCTTTTGCTGAAGTTTTGAAACAGAAAACCAATGGTGAAGTTTGGGGCATAGAGTATATGGATAATGAAGCGCAGGAAGCAAAGAATAAATTACACCGAGTTTTTTCAGGTAGATGTGAAGATTATATTGATGAATTGCCTGATAATTATTTTGATGCCATTTATTTTAATGATGTTTTAGAGCATCTTGTAGATCCCTACGATGTATTAGATAAAATAAAACATAAATTATCACCTGAAGGTGTTGTAATCAGTTCAATTCCGAACATGAGGGCTTATAAATCTTTTATGAAATTAGTATTTAAAAAAGATTGGAAATATGAAGAGCATGGTACAATGGATAAAACCCACCTTCGTTTTTTTACCAAAAAGAGTATTAAACGAATGTATGAAGAGCAAGGGTATACAATTGTTACTCATGAAGGGATTAACAAAACTAAATCGTTAAAACCTATTTTAATGAATATCCCTTTATTGTTTACTCAAATGGATATGTTAGACCTTCAATACGCAACTGTAGCAAAGTTTATAAGGTAAAAACAGTATTGAATGTAAGTATTAGTTATTTACTTTTATAAAAACCTAAGGACTTTTTAATATTCTTAAAAATGAATTTCCAGTTATCTGAAAAATAGTTTATAACACTTTGCATTCTCCATTCTGAAACTGAAATATAGTTGCTTTCAATATAGTTTCTTTGTTTATCTGAAATTATAAATAATTCAAAGAACTTCTTGATATTCACATTTCCAAAGCCAGTAAATTCATTTACTTTATTTTCATGATGAATGACCGAAGACCATACTCTAACATTACGAACTTGTATAATTCTTTTTTCTTTTTTCCAGATTCTATGCGAAACATCACAAACCGTTCTAGGATTTTCATTTTTTTCAATCAATGAAATAAACGGATTGTATTGATGTAGTTTTTTACCCACTTTAATGTTTGATTGGGTTTGAATCGTATAACCATCAATAAAATCTAAAGCCATAAAAGACTGATTATTAAATCTTTTTTGAACTTCATCAACATACAGTTTACTTAAACAATCGTCATTGTCTAAACCACTTGTAATGATGTATTCTTCTTTGTAATTTTTAATATAATCCTTAATTGAAGGTAAAAACAAATCCATTCCATTTATAAATAAAGGAATAAAATTCTCCATTTCTTTCTGAAGTTCAGAAACTACATTTTTATACTTTTCTGGAGTTGTTGTGTCAAAGAAAACCAACCATAAAAAATTGGTATTGGTCTGTGATTTAACACTCGGAAAACAATAATTTGTAAATAATTCGAACCGATTTTCATGCCACTCTTCAGTTAACACTGCAACATTCTTTTTGTTGGTAGACCAATCTGCTTTACGAAGATTAAATCGAGTAATTAAAAAGTGTTTAAACATGTGAATTCAGTATTGAATTTTATCTTTGCAAAATTACAATTAATCAAAGGAACATTAAAATTGTATATTTTCGCTAAAATTAGTTGAAATATTAATTCTAAAAAAAATTGAAAGAGCACAAAGTTTTTAATAAAGATCTTTCTCAAAAAAATATTGAGGAAATTACTAAATCCATTCATTCGTTTGATGCAATCGAAGGTGGTTTTGGTAGTAGAAATTTTATTAAAAACATCACTGTCAAAGGAATTGAAATGAACATTAAGTCATTTAAAATTCCAAATCTTGTCAATAAAATTGCTTATAAATTTTTCAGAAAATCAAAAGCTAGACGTTCATTTGAGTATGGAAATAAACTATTAAGCCTTGGGGTTAACACACCAAAACCTATAGCATATTTTGAGAATACTAAATTGTTTACTTTTTATAGTAGTTATTATATCAGTGAGCAATACCATAATGAATTAACATACAGAGAGCTAATTAACGATCATGATTATCCTGGTTTTGAAGATATATTAAGAGCGTTTACTAGGTTTACTTTTCTGCTTCATGAAAAGGGAATTAACTTTCTAGATCATTCTCCAGGAAACACCCTTATTAAAAAAGTTGGCGATGAATATGAATTCTATTTAGTGGATTTAAATAGAATGAAATTTCAAACCATGAGTTTTGAGGAACGCATGAAAAACTTCGCAAAACTATCGCCTAAAGATGTAATGTTAGACATTATGTGTGATGAGTATGCAAAGTTGTATCCTTCAAAAACAAAAGAAGAGATAACTACAACTATGTATTTTTATTCTCATAAATTCTCAACGTATTACGTAAGACAAGAAACTTTTAAGAAGAAGTATTATTTTTGGAGAAAGAAATAAAAAAATTATTCTCTATTTCTCCTTAATGGCCAAAGCTTACATAGCACATAAATACAACATAAGCTAGCAAATAAACAATGGTTAATCCAACAATGCGATCTCCAAATCCGGTTTGTACAATATAATATTTAAAAAAACCAAAAAATGGTTATAATAAAATGAAAGGGAGTTATTGTTTTGGAGAAGAAGTAGAACGTAATTTTTTTAGCTCCTTATATCTAAAATGTACTCCATAAGCGTTTAATTTACATATTACATAACCTTCAGGTCCATCTAGAAATCCAAGCCTGAATATATAATTAATTAAAAACTTATAAATAGGTTTAATGACATAATGAAACCAATTGGGTCGTGTGCCTTTTTTAAACAATTCTTGAGCTTTTAATTTACCATAATGCTCGGTTTTTTTCTTGTAGCTTTTGTAGCCACTAAAAGAATAATGTAGCATAAAACCATCTAAGTTATCAATTTCCCCTTTTATATCAAGCTGTTCATGTACAATTATGTCTTCACGATAACTTGCAGTACCATTCTTAAAAAATCTAAGAACAACATCAGTTTGTAAGCCACTAAACCGCATCATTTTTTGATTAAACATAAAGTGGCGCTTTATTTTATAAGCAGCTGTATCTGATTGTTTTTTTGTGGCATTTTGGATGCTATCCTGTAGTTCTGGTGTTAAACGTTCATCAGCATCAATAAATAATATCCATTCACAAGTTGCTTTTGTAATGGCAAAATTTCGTTGGTCTGCAAAATTTTCAAAATCGCGTTGTATGACATTAACATGGTGTAATTCTTTTAATGTTTCGTAGGTTCCATCTGTGCTGAAAGAATCAACAACAATTATTTCATCAGCAAAAGAAATATTGGCAATAACGTCATGAATATGATTCACCTCGTTATAGGTGATTATTAATGCTGAAATGTTTGTGTTTTCTTTATTCAAATTAAATATTAACTTATGATAACAGTTAGTAAAAATAGTTATTTTTGCAGCAATGATTCAATTAAAAGCCTCTATAATTATTAGTACCTATAACCAACCTATTTGGTTGCAAAAAGTACTTTGGAGTTATGAGCGACAATCAGAAAAGAACTTTGAGATTATTATAGCTGATGATGGTTCAAATCAAGAAACTAAAAGCATAATTGATGAGTTTGATAAATCGTCTAATCTGAAGATTAATCACATTTGGCAAGAAGATAAGGGATTTAGAAAAACCAAAATATTAAATAAAGCCATCGTAGTATCTGACTCTGATTATTTAATTTTTACTGATGGAGATTGTCTTGCAAGAAAAGATTTTGTTGAAAAACACTTAAAGTTAAAACGCACTGGAAGGTTTTTGTCTGCGGGTTATTTTAAATTGCCTTTGGATGTTTCCGAACATATCACCAAGCAAGATATATATTTACAACATTGTTTTGATGCTAATTGGTTATTGGGCTTAGGGCTTAAGAAAACATTTAAAATCAATAAGCTTACTTCGTTTGGTTTTAAGGAATGGTTTTTAAATACGTTTACACCAACTTCAATAACTTGGGATGGATGTAATGTGTCCGGTTGGAAAGCAGATGTTTTAAAAGTGAATGGGTTTGATGAGCGCATGGAGTATGGTGGTGAAGACAGGGAAATAGGGGAACGCTTAAGTAATTTGGGTATAAAAGGAATTCAAGCAAGATATAGTTTAATAACATTACATTTATATCATGAACGTCCTTATAAAAATGAAGTTTCTTTTGAGAAAAACAGAAAGATAAGGGCGGAAACCAAAAGGGAAAAATCTATTTATACCAATTATGGGATTAATAAAAGGTCTTCAGGTTAATTATCGTCTTTTTTAATGGTATAAGGCCTGTTGTAGCTTTTTAAAGTGAAATGGCCCAAACGCTTACGGATTTTAAATTTTCTTACTAAATTTAGAGGTTTGCTCTTTAAATAACTTTTGTCTTTATGCAAAAAATCAATAGAAGCATCAATAATGCGTTTGCTTGATTGTCCGTCGAAATAAGGATGTAACTCGTTAATATAGGTATCTATATTATGCATTAAACCTTTGGGTTGCGTTAGTGCTTTTTGAAATGCATTTTCAATTAAAATTGCTTCTTCTGTATTAATTAAATAATTTTCTTTTTTATGGTTTCTAAAGGTTACAACAGGTTTTCTTTGGAGTAAAAATTCTTGAATTGCCGAAGTTGTATCAGCAAACATTATATCAGCTTTTTTAAATAAAGGGATCAAGTCAGTTGTGTTGTGATAAGTGAAATTTTTGCTATTTAGGGATTGCCATTTGTCCTTTATTTCTTTTGGTAATTTAGGATGCAAAACCATGATGAAATTATAGGCATTGGTTTTAGATAACTTTTTTATCTCGTTAAAAACATCATCGTTATAAGCCAAACTTAGTCTTTCGGTAAAGGTAGAAGCAATCATTATTATAGGTTTAGCTTCAATTCTTTTATCCTTCAAAGGAAATAATGGATCTACTTTACTCCAACCTGTTTCTATAATTTCATAATTTTTATATTTCTTTTGGAGCATTTTGAAAACTATAGTTGTACTTGGCCCTTGGGTACAGTACAGATCAAATAGTTCCCTAATTCTAAAATGGTCTTTCTTAAACGACCTTTTTTCGGCATTAAAACCGTGAAACACTTGTACTTTTAAAGCATTTAAAAAATCCGGAACACTGTCTGTGGCTGTTAAAATAATATGTGGTTGGTAATCTAAAACCTCATCTATAGTTTTTAATACATTGGCTTTCTTTTTTAAAGCAGTTTTACCTTCTTCCAAATCGGCAAACCATTTTACGGTAAAACCTCGTTTTGTGATTTCATACTCTAAAGGGTTACCAATAGGAATGGCATAACTATACGATATATAAATTAAAAACCTGTAGTTCATTACTTTAAGTTGGTTAAAAACATTGTTAATTTTGGTTTGATATATTCTGGCTTTAATTTTAAATAATAAGCTTCTGGATTCTTCTTTGCTTTTTTATTGTCTTCAATTGAATGCACAATATAATCACCAATGTGAATTGCTACATGTGTATTGGTTTCTGTTTCACCAAACCAATTTTGTTTGTTCAAATAAGGTGAAAATATAGTAAATGTTGGAATGTTTAAAGCTTTTGCCATATTATTTGCACCACCTTCATTTCCAATTAAAGCGTCGCAATGTGACGTTATAGCTAAAAAAGAACGTAAGCTTTTTCCGTAAACATTAAAGAATATTTGTTTTTGTGTTTCTTCATTGCAGTAATCAAAAATTACTTTTGCTTTTTCCTTCTGTTTAGGAATATAATTAAACAAAATTTGAGCATCCTTGTCAGCATCTATTATGCTGTCCAGTAAGGAAGCCATATATTTTGCAGGATAAGTTTTGGCATCACTGCTTCCCAAAACACTAATCATAAATAAGCGTTTGTTAAGCTCAATTTTTGAATCTTCCAAATAGTGCTTTGAAGATTTAATTTCACCATCTGTTAAATATATTTTTGGAGAAACTTCTTTATAAGATATATTTAGTGGTTCTAATAACATTAGCCTATTTTCTATGGCTAAACTTGCATTATTTTTTGATGATTTTAAACGTTTTAAAGGATGAGTAAATATAAAAGATGTATGATTTTTAAAATAGGCAATTTTTATCTCCGCTTTGGAAAATGTACTTATTAAAGCACTGCCAATTTTTCCATAAACATCAATAACTATGTCATAGTTTTCAGTACGGATATTTTTTAAAAAAGTATAAAACAAACGTTTACTAGTTTCTATTTCTGGTGTGATTAATTTAAAATCGTCAATAAATGGATTATGGTCAACTACAGGAAGTGTATGGGCATTTATAACATAGTGTAATTCTGCATTAGGGTATTCAGTTTTTAATGCTTCAAACAAAATACTACTTGTAAGCACATCACCAATCATTTTCTGTTGTATGATTAGTATTTTCATTTATACTGCCACATTATATTCCCGCAAAGCATCATTTAACGAAGTTTTTTTGTTTGTACTTTCCTTTCGTTTACCAATAATTAAAGCACAAGGCACATTATAAGTACCAGCAGGAAATTCTTTAGTATAACTTCCTGGAATAACTACAGATCTTGAAGGAACAATACCTTTCATTTCAACAGGCTCGTCTCCAGTTACATCAATAATTTTAGTGCTCATAGTTAGCACCACATTTGCTCCTAAAACTGCTTCTTTTTCTACACGCACACCTTCCACAACAATGCAACGGGAGCCAATAAATGCACCATCTTCTATAATCACAGGAGCTGCTTGTAAAGGCTCTAAAACACCACCAATACCAACACCTCCTGATAGATGCACATTTTTACCTATTTGCGCACAACTTCCAACAGTTGCCCATGTATCTACCATAGTACCTTCATCAACATAAGCACCAATATTTACATAACTGGGCATTAAAATAGTTCCAGAAGATATATAAGCTCCATAACGAGCTACAGCATGAGGCACAACGCGAATTCCTTTTTCTGCATAATTAGTTTTTAAAGGAATTTTATCGTGATATTCAAAAATACCAACTTCAAAAGTTTTCATTTGCTGGATTGGAAAATACATCACAACTGCTTTTTTAACCCATTCATTTACTTGCCAACCTGATTCTATTGGTTCTGCCACACGTAAATTTCCTTCATCTAATTCAGAAATTACTTTTCGAATAGCTGCAATTGTTTCTGCATTTTTTAATAATTCTCTATTATCCCAAGCATTTTCTATCGTTGCTCTTAAGTCAGTCATGTTTTGTTGCTTTAAAAGCAAAGATAAATGTATATTTTATTTTGTTTGCAATGAAAGTGACTTAATTAATATTGTTGTGTCTTAAAAATACATGTTAACAACATTAACCTTAAAGTTAGCTTTTTGATTGATTGAATAGGTATCACAGATACTCGGCTACAAGTGATTATATTGATAGAAACGCTCTTAAATTTAAGAGCGTTTTTTTGTGTATTTTTGCGTTTTGAAAACAATGGGACGAATTTTAGCTATAGACTACGGAAAGGTAAGAACCGGAATTGCAGTAACTGATGAGTTACAGATTATTGCATCTGGGCTTACAACAGTTTCTACTAAAGAATTGCTTGAGTTTTTAAGTGCGTATACTAAAAATGAGGCTGTAGATATGTTTATTGTAGGCTTGCCTAAGCAAATGAATAATGAACTTTCTGAAAGTGAAGCCTTGATAGTACCTTTTTTAAAAAAATTAGAAACTAAATTTCCTAACATTCCTATTCAGCGTGTTGACGAGAGATTTACTTCCAAAATGGCATTTCAAACCATGATTGATAGTGGCTTGAAGAAAAAACAACGCCAAAACAAAGCCCTTATTGATGAAATAAGTGCTACCATCATCCTTCAGACTTATCTTTCCGCTAATTAATATTACTTTTTATCGATAAAATTCGTATATTAACGATAATAAAGTATGTAGTGATTTTTATAGAATACCTTTATTTATATACAATTTAAGTGATTAGCATTAATTTAAACCCCAAAATTATGAAGAAATTTTACTTTTTTTCTACGCTTATAGTTGCGTTTTTTTGTTCAAGTACACTAAATGCACAATCGTGCCCTCCAACAGGTTTTTCAGATGGAGATACCTTGTACTTTTTTTATGACACTGGAACATCTGCATGTGTAGATAGACCAGTAACTGTTTCTGTAGGTGCAAGTGTTTTTACACTTGATGATTGTGGAGATGTTTATTCCGTTTACGAATTAACTACAGGTTCGGCAATTTCGCCTACCAATATGTTTACTGCAGATTTTGGTTATGGTACCTGTGAATATACTGATGGAACATTAACAGGAGAATTTTTATCCTTGGAAGATTTTAATATTAAACTTTCAAAATTACGAGTATTTCCAAATCCAGTTATGAAGGATAATAAATTGAATATTAAATTTGATAATGTTGTTTCAACTAATATCAAATTATTCAATGTCACTGGTAAATTGGTTATGGAAGATACCATAAGTAACTCAAGTTCTAAAACCATTGATTTAAATGATTTCACCAATGGTATCTATTTATTACAAATTACAAATGGGCTAGTTTCTGTGACTAAAAAAGTGGTGATAATGAGATAGGTTATCTCAAGTATTCATAAAATTTAAACTCCTCATTGAGGAGTTTTTTTATTTATAAAATTATAATATCCTAATAAGAATTGTATTTTTGCTGCATAAAGACAAGAGTAAATTATGATCTTACCAATTATAGCATATGGCGATCCAGTTTTGAGAAAAAAGGCAACAGTTATTTCTGCTGATTATCCAAAGCTAGATGAATTAATTGCCAACATGTACGAGACCATGTATAATGCCTATGGAGTTGGCTTGGCTGCTCCTCAAATAGGATTAGCTATTCGACTTTTTTTAGTTGATACATCACCATTTGCTGAAGATGAATTATTAACAGAAGAAGAGCAAAAACAACTTAAAGATTTTAAATGTACGTTCATTAATGCTAAAATAGTGAGTGAAGAAGGTGATGATTGGGCTTTTAATGAAGGTTGTTTAAGTATTCCAAATATTCGTGAGGATGTGTTCAGGCAACCAAAAATCAAAATTCAGTACCAAGACGAAGATTTCAACGAGCATGTAAAAGAATTTGATGGACTCTTAGCACGTGTGATTCAGCACGAATATGATCATATTGAAGGTGTATTATTTACAGACAAATTATCGAGTTTTAAAAAACGATTAATAAAGAGTAAGCTTCAGAACATTTCAAAAGGAAATATTGATATAGATTATAAAATGAAATTTCCATTAGTTTCTAAAAAAAGATAACAGATTTATTAAGTAAAAAATTAAAAATATGAGCCTAGAAAAGGTTTTATCAATTTCAGAAAAACCAGGATTATTTAAGTTAATCACCCAAACCAGGAACGGTTTTATTGCAGAATCTTTAATGGATGGCAAGCGTATTTCTGTAAATATACATAGTAATGTGAGCTTACTAAGCGAAATTGCTATTTATACCTTAACTGAAGAAGTGCCCTTAATAAAGGTTCTTAAAAAAATTAAGGATAAAGAAAATAGCGAGCCTACAAGTGCTAGTCATAAAAGTAGTAAGGATGAATTAGAAGAATACTTTTTTGAAGTATTACCTGATTATGATGAAGATAGAGTATATGTTAGCGACATTAAAAAAGTGATACGTTGGTACAACTTACTTCAAGAAAACAATATGTTGGATTTGCTTGAAGAAGAAGAAAAAACCAGTGATGAGGAAGAATAAAAAAACAGCTCGTACAAGCTGTTTTTTCTTTATAGGTTAAATAAATTCAGATAGACAATTAATAAATAATTATCTGATTTATAAAGTTACAAAATGAAAAAGGGGAAGATTTCCCCTTTTTAAATGTTTGAAACCTTTCTACAATAGTATTTTTAAATCCCTCTAAAACCTAATAGCAAAAGTTTCTAATAATAGAAATTAAATATAAAATGACATTACATCAATTTTATATTTGAACAATAGTAATTAATACTATAAAAATAAACATTTAATAGTTTCAAAATAAATTTATTAGAAAGAACTTATTAACAAAAACCTTCTTATTTGCATTAAATTAGTAGCAATGCAAGTATTTTTATAAGGCAAAACTTACCTTTGCTACTTTTTACATATTGTGCTTAAAACTTATACTAAAGAATTTAATTATAACTTAAAGCTAGCCACACCTGTGATGCTTGGTATGCTTGGTCATACGTTTGTCAGTTTGGTAGATAACGTTATGGTTGGTCAGCTGGGAACTGCAGAATTAGCTGCAGTTTCTTTAGGTAATAGCTTCATTTTTATTGCGATGTCTTTAGGTATTGGTTTTTCTACAGCAATAACACCTTTAATTGCTGAAGCTGATTCTGAGAATAGTTTTGAAAAGGGAAAAGCGTCATTCAAGCATGGTTTGTTTTTGTGTACTGTTTTGAGCGTATTATTGTTTTTACTAATACTTCTTGCAAAACCATTAATGTACTTAATGAAGCAACCAGAAGAAGTTGTAGAACTTGCAATTCCTTATCTGGATTTGGTTGCGTTTTCATTAATTCCACTGATTATATTTCAGGCTTTTAAGCAATTTAGTGATGGCTTATCAATGACCAAATATCCAATGTATGCTACTATTTTGGCAAATGTCATTAATGTTGTACTTAACTACTTATTAATATTTGGAAAATTCGGATTCCCACAAATGGGAATTGTTGGTGCTGCTATTGGGACTTTAATATCTCGTGTAGTAATGCTATTCTTTTTGTGGTGGATTTTAAAAGGGAAAGAAAAATCAAAAGATTATGTGAGTAACATAAAATTATTCAGTTTAGAAAACAGGATGATAAAAAAAGTTTTGAATTTAGGTTTTCCAAGCGCCATGCAAATGTTTTTTGAGGTCGCCATCTTTACTGCTGCAATTTGGCTAAGTGGAACATTGGGTAAAAATCCGCAAGCAGCCAATCAAATTGCTTTAAATTTATCTTCAATGACCTATATGGTAGCCATAGGGTTGAGTGTTGCGGCTATGATTAGGGTTGGAAATCAGAAAGGATTACGAAACTTTACAGAGTTAAGGCGTATTGCTATATCTATATTTTTGTTAGGATTAGCTTTTGCATTTGTTTTTGCGTTGCTATTCTTGGCTTTCCATAATTTATTTCCAAAAATTTATGTCGATTTGGATGATGCTAGTAATTTTATGGATAATATGGAAGTAGTTTCAATAGCAGCAAAACTTCTTATAGCTGCTGCTATATTTCAGTTGAGTGATAGTGCTCAGGTTATTATTCTAGGAGCACTAAGAGGCTTGCAAGACGTTAAAATTCCAACGTTTATTACGTTTGTTGCATATTGGCTCATTGGTTTTCCTGTAAGCTACTATTTGGGGAAGGAAGATGCTTACGGAAGTTTTGGCATTTGGATAGGGCTTCTGACTGGTTTGACGTCAGCAGCAATTTTATTGTATATTAGGTTTAACTATCTCACAAAACGATTAGTTTTGCAAGAACAAAAAAATATTGATTAATATGGAACTTCCAAAGTTTATCCTTGGTGATAATACTGATTTTGAAACAGCAATTTTTGTCATTCATACTGAATTCCCAAGGTTTATTATCAATCTTGAAGATGATCATATTGAGTGGTTTGAAGATTTTGATGCTCAAGACGAAAAAGAACTCTTAGCTGAGACTGAAAATCTAATTGAAGGAGCCTCTAAGTTTTATGATAGAGAAGTTTCAAGATATGATGATTAATATTAGTTAAAACTTATGTTAGATCAACTCTTACAACTTGATGAAAACCTGTTTCTTTTCCTTAATGGATTGGGTAATAGCACTTGGGATGATTTTTGGTTGGTTATAACGGATAAGCTTACTTTCATACCGTTATACGCCCTTTTATTATTTCTTATTTATAAAAAATTGGGATTAAAATCGCTTTTAATATTGATTTTTGTTGTTGCAGCTATGATAACCTTTACAGATCAAATAACCAATTTGTTCAAGTATGTCATTGCGAAGCGACCAAGGCCCTGCAGGGAAGAAGAATTGCAAACAGTCATGCGTTTTGTTGCAAAAGGTTGTGGTCGTTATGGTTTCTTTTCCGGACATGCTGCAAACTCAATGGCAGCAGCTGTGTTTGCAGGTTTATTGTTAAAGCCATATTTTAAAAACCTCATATTTTTACTGTTATTTTGGAGTGTGGTAGTAGCTTATAGTAGAATTTACGTTGGTGTACATTATCCTTTGGATATTGTTTGTGGTTTAGCTTTTGGTGCTCTAGCTGGGTTTATGTTTTATAAACTTCAAATTTATTTGAGAAAGCGATTTATTTCGGAGTAACCTTATAATAGTTATAGCTCAATCGATTTTTGTAACCTCTTGTACCTTCTGAAATTGTATTTAAACTATAAGTCCTTATAAATTGTATATCATATTTCGCTTCCAGATTTTTGATGCTATCTGCTTCCGCAGTTTGAATAATAAGGTTTATAGCTGATTGTTGATTATCCAATGCATCCATATCAATAGGCTGTATGTTACCTCCATAATTCCAAATAATTTCTGGCGAAGGATCTCCTAGACAGAATAAGTCAGCAGATTGTTTGTCTAATTCTGGTTTTAATATACTAATAGGATTATAGGATTCGCTTTTTAAGTGTGTTGTTAAAGGAACACCTAATAAAAAAACGGAAACCATAAAGGCAATACATAAATAAAAAGCTTGCTTAATGTTCTTTTTAATCAATGATCGTAAAAGGAGTATTCCAATAACAAATAAAACAATTGCTACCATAGCAAATTGCATCCAACCAGAGGTTATTGTGTCTTTTAAAAATAGATAGCCAGCAATTGGAAATACAATTCCAATCAAGGCAATAAGCCCAAAATTAAAATACACAGGAATGGTTTCACGTTTGTCTTTGAGTGCTTTAAATTTTCTAATTAAGTATTCAATATAAAAGCCAATGTTTAGTGCCAACGGAATTAAAACAGGCATCAAATACCTTGATTTTTTTTCTGGAATAATTGATAACAATACTACAGCCAATATCGTCCAGAGTAATGTGAACTTGTATGCTTTTAAATTACTGACACGCTTTTTTAAATAGGGATATAACAAACTAATAAATGCAGGAATAGTCCACAATCCGCTTTGCGTAAAAAAGCTCCAGTAATAGTAAAAAGGTCTGACGTTATAACTTGACCAATTTCCTGTTTCCTTTTTGGTGATTGCTAAGAACGTTTCAGAATCTGCCAATCTTACATATAAATACCACCAACCTCCAATAACTAGAGCAATTAGTAAAACGGAGAACACCGAAAACCATTTCGCCTTAAAATGCTGGTATTTATAAACTAGCCCATAAGCAATTAAAAAAGGAAGTAGCAATGCGTAAATTGAAACAGGCCCTTTACTCATAATAGAGAGTCCAATAAAAATTCCCGCTGCAATTGTGTATTTCCAATAGTTCTTTGGATTACCAAAAAGTTGGAATAAATTAAAAATTGCAATCAGCATAAAACCATGTGCAAAAATATCCCAAGGTGCTTCAATAACGATGCCAATCACGTAGAACGATGTCAACGTCAATAAGCCATTTATAAGGCTGTGCTGTTTATTCTCTAATATTTTATAGCTTATAAGGTAATTGCAAATTGCTAACATAATGACCATTAAAAAACCTGGTAATCGCATGGCATAAACACTTTTCACTCCGAAAAAAAAAGCTGAAATTGCTGCCAACCAAGTTGGTAAAGGTGGTTTTTGGTAACGTGGTTTGCCATTCATAGTGGTTAATAACCAATTACCATCTGTAATCATTTCACGAGCTGTAATAAAATTACGAGCTTCCATAATGGTTACTTCCAACACTTCCATATTGAGTGTAAACATTAGAATGGCAATTAAAGCTATGGAAGTTTTTGGATTATGTTCAATCAGTTTGATAATCATCTTTGTGTAATAAAATTAAATTTCTGATGTAAATGATAGAACCTAATAAATGACCAACAAAAAGCACTGGATCTTTTCGGTTTACCGCATAGACTAATATAAGCAAAGAACCAATCAAACTTAACAACCAAAAGCCAAAAGGTAAAGAAGACGATTTTTTACGCTCTGAATATAACCATTGATATATAAAACGCAACGTAAATACAACTTGAGAAATAATACCTAGCCAAAGTAACCAACTCGGAATTGCCTCATTTTTGAATAGTAAATCTTTATCAATCACATTGTTATTAAAATAATAGATAACAATTAGAGTTGGTACACTGTAAAGTAAAATCCTAGTAATCCAGTGAAACTTTTGCCACTGATTTTGTAATTGAAGATTCCTGATATATATAAAATAGGTGAGAGCTTGCCCTAACATAATGGCAAAATCATTCCTTAAATAACCATAAATAAAGAGTAGGAAAGAGGCAATTAAACTCAAGGTCCAAAATAGTGTTGGTGTAATTACTCTTTTTTCTCTTTCAGAAGAAATCCATTGTATAATTAATCTCGAAGAGAATAGTATTTGGGCAACAAAGCCAATAGTATATATTAGCCAATTGCTCATAAATCTTGTTTGGCCACTTTGTAATTAATGTACTTTCGTTTCATCCAGATATAAGCAAAACAATCACTCAAAGGGCCCAGAAGCCTGTTCCACAAACCAAATTTTGCTTGCCCTGCAATACGAGGATAATGCCTCACGGGAATTTGAGTAATTTTTCCATGTTGCAATAAAATCATGGCTGGTAAAAAACGATGCAAGCCTTTAAACATTGGAATGCGTTTTGCAAAATCTGTTTTAATTACTTTTAATGGGCAACCTGTATCATCCATGCCATCATGCGTGAAAGTACGTCTGATACCATTGGCAATTTTTGAAGACATGTTTTTCACAAATGAATCTTTTCTGTTAGCTCTAACGCCTGTCACTAAATCAAATTCATCAATATGTTCTAAGAGTAAATTAAAATCTTCAGGATTGGTTTGTAAATCAGAATCTATATAACCAACCAGTTCAGTATTTGCGTAATCAAAACCAGCTTTTATCGCAGCACTTAAACCTCTGTTTTCTTCAAATGAAATGTAATTAAAATTGTCATTTCTAATACAAATAGCTTCTATAATAGATTGACTATTATCTTTGGAACCATCATTTACAAAAAGAATACATGTACTTTTAGTGGCTATTTCAGAGTAAGTAAATAGTTCTTTTTCAACGCGTTCAAGATTATCTTCTTCATTATAAACAGGAACAATAATTGTAAATTGAAAACTCATTGATGCTTAGTTAGTACCTACAAAAATATTCTTTTTTAATTAACATTTACAAATACGACTTTTAAATATAAAAAAGATGTTAAATTGCAGTATTAAATTTTCAATATGAATATCTTAGTTACAGGTGTTGCAGGTTTTATTGGGTCACATACTGCGGAAAGATTGTGTGATGCTGGACATAACGTCATTGGTGTAGATAATTTTAATGATTATTATAGTTTAGAGTTAAAACAGTTAAACTCAAAAGCATTAAAAGAAAAAGGGGTTGAAATAATCAAAAAGGATCTTCGTGATAATGATTTAGCTTCAGTTCTACCAACTAATATTTCTTATATTTTTCATTTTGCAGCACAACCAGGAATTTCTTCGACTTCTTCGTTTGAAGATTATTTTACCAATAATATAATTGCTACTAAAAACTTAGTTGATTATGCTTTGCAATGTCATGACTTAAAGCTATTTGTAAATATTGGAACATCATCTATTTATGGGTTAGAAGCCACCTTTCCAGAAAGTGTCACTGTAAAGCCAGCCTCTCATTATGGTGTTACCAAATTAGCCGCAGAACAATTAGTATTGCAAAAAAGTAGAGAACAGCTAATGAAAGCATGTTCATTGCGTTTATATTCTGTGATTGGACCTCGTGAACGTCCAGAAAAAATGTATACCAAGCTTATAGCTTGTGGCTTAAACAATGAAGCATTCCCTTTATATGAAGGCAGTGATAAGCACTTACGAAGTTTTACCTATGTTGGCGATATTGTTGATGGTGTTGTGAGCGTTATTGGAAATGAAACCAAAGTTGATGGTGAAGTTATAAATTTAGGAACTGAAGTTGAGCACACCACACAAGAAGGTATTGAAGCGGTTGAAAAAGTACTCGAAAAATCAATAAATATTGTTGTTGTAACAAAAAGAGCAGGTGACCAATCTCGTACTAAAGCAAATATTGATAAGGCTAGACGATTGTTAAATTACAATCCGCAAACAACATTGTTAGAAAGTGTGAAACATCAAGTGAATTGGTATAAGGAGAATTTTTTATAAACCCAACAAATAATCTGCTGCTGCAAAAGGCGTTGTTTTTTGTTGCTCAATAAGTTGGAGTTGATCTTGGAGCGCTTCCTTTATTATTTTACTATTAAAAAAATCAGATTTTAATCGGTCCTCAATGGTTTGCATCAACCAAAATTTATTCTGCTCAGTACGTTTATTCTCAAAAAATAAATTCTCCTTGGTGAGTTTTTGGTAGCTCTCAATCAGTTTCCAAATTTCGATAATACCTTCATTTTGTAAAGCACTACAAACACTAACTTTTGGTTGCCAATTTGATTCTTTTTCAGGATATAAATGTAAAGCTCTGCTGAAATCTACTTTTGCCAATTTTGCTTTTTTGATATTGTCACCATCAGCTTTGTTGATAATAATGGCATCTGCCATTTCTACAATACCACGTTTGATGCCTTGTAGTTCATCTCCAGCACCTGCAAGTTTCAACAATAAGAAAAAGTCAACCATACTGTGTACAGCAGTTTCACTTTGCCCAACTCCAACTGTTTCAATAATAATAGTATCAAACCCAGCAGCTTCACATAAAATAATAGTTTCTCTGGTTTTTCTTGCAACACCTCCTAAAGAGTCTCCAGAAGCAGAAGGTCTAATATAGGCATACTTATTTTTAACTAAATCTTCCATGCGTGTTTTATCTCCTAAAATACTGCCTTTGGTAATGGAGCTGCTCGGATCCACAGCTAAGACTGCAACCTTTTTTCCTAGTTTTGTGAGGTGTATTCCGAAGGCCTCAATAAACGTGCTCTTGCCAACTCCAGGAACTCCAGTAATACCAATGCGAATGGAATTGTTTGCATAAGGCAAGCAACCTTTAATAATAGTATTGGCTTTTTCCAGATGATTAAGATTTTTACTTTCAACCAAGGTAATCGCTCTGCTTAAAGCAGTTACATCTCCTTTTAAAATGTTAGTAATTAAATTCTGAGCTGTTGGCTGCGTTTTCCGTTTCTGTTTAATTGATTTTATAGAAGATGTATTTATGAAATCACGTTGTGAAACACCTTCTTGTTCATTTAAAGCAGATTTATTTTGTTTGCTCACGACAGCATTATTTTAGAGGAACTACAATTTTTATAGTATCCCAAGCCATGGTTAAAGATAAGTTATCTGTTGAATTATCAAAAGCAATTGTAAATTGTTCTACTGGATTTTCTAGTTTTTGTGTTGGAACAGTTATGGTTAATACATCGTGTAAAGGTTCACGCATCGGTTCCATAGCTTCATTAACTCCCCAATGATATTGCTTTGAGTTAAATATCACTTCCCAAGATTCAGGTCCAGGAACTGTCCAAAGTGTATATTTTCCTGCCGCTAAATAATCAGTTCCGATTTTTAATGATTCATTGGTTTCAAACGTAGTGGCTTCATTAGCTCCAGTTCTCCAAACTTGATTAAAGGCTACAAGTCCACCAAAAACATCACGATTTCGTTTTGAAGGTCTGTTATAAAAAACTTCTAACTCTAAATCATTTAGTTTAAATTCAACAGTATCTTTAGGACTTAATGGTTTTTTGAAAATTCCATCATTCGTATAAGAGTAAATGAAAATTCCAACAGCTAAAAAGGTCAGAAGAATAACCATTCGTTTTAAAAATAAATTCATAATAGCAATTAATTCGTAGTTGCAAAGATAAATATTAGGCAGTGCATTTTTTAAAAGAAACGTTAATTTGTCGCTTTTTGTTTCAGCTACGATGAAAAAATATTTATCTTTTTGCAACAATCAATTTTTAGTGTCGTCTTTAGAGTGTAATTAAGATGATAAATTGAATATTAATTTAAAATTGAAATATCATTTAACATCTATTACATTGACCTAACCAAAATAAAATTAAGTGAATACGTTAACAATTGACATTGTTGAAAAGTGTAAACAAAACGATCGTAAGGCGCAATTAAAATTGTACAATCAATATTGCGATGGAATGTTTACTATAGCGATGCGCTTTGTAAAAGACACAATGGAAGCTGAAGATATTGTACAAGAAGCTTTTATTAAAGCCTTTGCAAAATTGCACCAATATAAAGCGGAAGTCACTTTTGGAGCTTGGTTAAAACGAATCGTTATAAATAAAAGTATTGACTTACTTAAATCTAAAAAACAACAAATGTTGGAGTTAGATGAGGTGCACCTAAAAGTAATCGATAATAATTATGAAGACGAATGGTTAGTAGATGATGCAATTACTTTAGACGAAGTAAAAAAAGCAATTCAAAAATTACCAGACAAGTATCAGTATGTGGTTATGTTGTTTTTAATTGAAGGTTATGACCATCAAGAAATAGCTGAAATTTTAAACATAACAGAAGTCGCATCACGAACACAATTATCAAGAGGTAAAGCAAAATTAAGAGAACTATTAACAGTTAAGCAAAATGGCACAAGATATTAGAAAACTATTTAAAGAAGAGCCGAAGGTGAGCAATCATAAAATGCCTAAAGGCCATGAAGCTCGATTTCTAGGTAAATTAGATGAAGCGCTTCCTAAGCAAGCATCACGACCGTTGTTTTCATTCTTAAACATTGCAGCAAGTGTTGTTATTTTAATAGGACTGAGCTATGGTGGTTATAAATATTTTAATCAATCTGTTCCAGAAGTTATCCCAGAAACGATTGCTCATAATTCTCCTTTAGGTGAAATTTCACCGCAGTTGAAAAAGGTAGAAGACTATTATTTAGCTAATATTAATCTAGAGCTCTCTAAGATGAAAGTAACACCTGACAACAAGGAAATGTTTGATGGGTATCTAGAACGTTTAGAAGAGCTTAATACTGAGTATAGTGTTCTTGCTGATGAATTAACAGCATCTGGTCCAACAGAGCGAACAGTGAATGCTTTAATAGATAACTTAAAACTACGCTTGAATTTATTGTATCGTCTTAAAGAAAAATTAAACGAACTAAACAATGCAAATAATGAACTTGAAGAAACTCAAGTATAATTAATAAAAAAATCAAAAAAATGAAACAGTATAAATATATAGTATTAATGGTTGCTTTTATAAGTGTGTTAAGCTTGAATGCTCAGCAAAAACTTGAAAAATTATCTAAAACCGTAAATGCAAATAAGGATGTTACTTTAAACTTGGATACCAATCATACCAATATTGAAATAGAAACATGGAATAGTAACAAAATTCAAGTGGAAGCCTTTATTGAAAGTGACGAATTATCAAAGGAAGAGTTGAAAGAAGTATTAGATTCTTGGGATGTTGACGTGGAAGGTTCAGGAGCTAATGTAAGCATTGAAACTAATGGGGGTTTTGGTGGAAACATGAATTTTAATTTTGATTTTAGTGGATTAGAGATGCTAAAGGATTTAGATATAAATATTCCGGAGATACCAGAAATGAATATCCAAATACCTGAGATGCCAGAGATGCCAGAAATGAACATTGAAGTTCCAGAGATGCCTGAATTACCTGAGATGCCTGAATTACCAGAGGGTGTTCATAATATTCAATTTGATGTTGAGAAATACAAAAAAGATGGTGAGCCTTATTTAGAGAAATGGAGCCAAGAGTTTGAAACTAAGTATGGAAAAGGATACAAAAAAGAAATGAAAGCTTGGGCAAGAGAGTTCTCAAAAGTTGATTGGGATGGTTACTCGGTTCGTATGGAAAAATGGGGAGAAGAGTTCGGTGAAAAATTTGGAAAAAACTTCGGAAAGGACATGGAGAAATGGGGAGAAGAGTTCAGTAAAAAATTCGATGGAAAATGGGCTGAAGACATGGAAAAATGGGGAGAAGAGTTTGGTGAAAAATTTGGAGAAAAATTTGAAAAGGAATGGGAAGAGAAAGGTAAGCTTATTGAAGAGCGCATGGAAGAATTTGAAAAGGAATGGGAAGGAAAAGAAGCTGAACTCGAAAAACGTTTTGAGGACTTAGAAAAGAGAAACAACAAAGTTAAAAAGACAATAAGAATAAAGATGCCTAAAGACACCAAACTAAAAGTGAATGTTAGACATGGAGAACTTAAGTTTGCTTCAGTGATATATAATCTTAAGGCAGATTTACAACATTCAAGTTTGTTAGCAGATCGCATTGGTGGAAGTAATACTTCCATCAGTGCCTCTTATTCTCCAGTGTTGGTCAGCAATTGGGATGCTGGTGAATTAAAACTTAAATATGTTGATGATGCTTTGCTAAAACACGTTAAATCTTTAGTGTTGTTTTCTAATTCATCAGATATTAATATTGATTACTTAGAAGGCAATTCAATAATTGATGGGAGTTTTGGAGATCTAACCATTCATAATATCGCAGATTCTTTCAATAATTTAAATATTGTTTTAGAAAACAGTGATGCTCATATTAAATTACCTGAAGGTGATTATAACTTACAATACCAAGGAAGCCGCTCACGTTTAAAACACCCAAAGAAAACTGATAAAGAAAATGCATCTTCTTTTTCAACAGGAAACTTAAGCAGTGGTAAAACCATTGTGATTAATGCCAAGTACAGTAATATTGTAATGCAATAAAAAAAATCTGAACCAGTTGATCCAGATTATTTAAAATATATAAAATTATCTTCTTTTAGTCTTCAACCAAAACCCATTCACCTTTTATAATTAAAGGTTCTGCTTGTTTATATTTTAGGGTTTTATTTTCACCACTCATTACATTTTTAATCGTTACACGATCATTACGTCCAATTTTTGGTCGCTCTCTAACAATAGTTTCAACAACTTGTTGCTGACGCTGTGTATTTCCTGCTGCTCTGCTTTGTGCTGAGCGTTCATCCATGTTTGGAATCTCATCTTTTTTAGTTTCCAGGTTTTCTCTACGTCTTGCTTTGGCTTCTTGAATGGTATTTGCTGTTTCTTGAGGAATTTCACCTTTAAACAAGAATGAAATCACGTCTTTATTAACTTGGTCAATCATCACTTTAAATAATTCAAACGATTCAAATTTGTAAATTAATAAAGGATCCTTTTGTTCATGCACAGCTAACTGTACAGATTGTTTTAACTCATCCATTTTACGAAGATGCGTTTTCCATGCTTCGTCAATAATGGCTAATGAAATATTCTTTTCAAAATCTGTTACTAATTGTTTCCCGCCAGTTTCATAGGCTTTTTCAAGATCTGTAATTACTTGTAGCGTTTTTACGCCATCAGTAAATGGTACCACAATACGCTTGAATTTATCACGTTGCGTTTCATATACATTTTGAATCACTGGAAATGCCAAATCTGCATTTCTAGTCATTTTTTCTTTATAATGATTAAAAGCAGTTGTGTAAACTTTTGATGCAATCTCTTTAGCCGAAAGCTTGTCGAAATCACTTTCAGAAATTGGACTACTCATTGAGAAGTAACGAATCAATTCAAACTCAAAGTTTTTATAATCGTTGGCTTCTTTGTTGGTTTCAGCAATAATTTCTGAAGTGTCAAAAATCATATTAGCCAAATCAACTCGCAAACGCTCTCCAAATAGAGCATGGTAACGACGTTTGTAAACAACTTCACGTTGCGCATTCATAACGTCATCATATTCTAATAATCGCTTACGAACTCCAAATTGATTTTCTTCTACTTTTTTCTGAGCACGTTCAATAGATTTTGAAATCATAGAATGCTGAATCACTTCACCTTCTTCTAATCCCATTCTATCCATCATTTTAGCAATACGTTCACTACCAAATAGACGCATTAAATTATCTTCAAGCGACACATAAAATTGTGAACTACCTGGATCTCCTTGACGACCAGCACGACCACGTAACTGCCTGTCAACACGACGAGAATCATGACGCTCTGTACCAACAATAGCAAGACCACCAGCTTTTTTCACTTCGTCAGAAAGCTTAATATCTGTACCACGACCAGCCATGTTTGTTGCAATGGTTACTTGACCTTTATGCCCAGCCTCATCAACAATTTCAGCTTCTTTTTTGTGTTGCTTCGCATTTAACACGTTGTGTGGTATTTTACGAATGCTTAGCATTTTACCTAGCAACTCACTAATTTCAACAGAGGTTGTTCCAATTAAAACAGGACGTCCAGCTTCTGATAGTTTGGTGACATCATCAATGACTGAATTGTATTTTTCACGCTTTGTTTTATATACTAAATCTTCTTTATCGTCACGTACAATTGGTTTGTTGGTTGGAATTTCAACAACATCCAATTTATATATTTCCCAGAATTCACCTGCTTCAGTCACTGCAGTTCCAGTCATACCTGAAAGCTTGCGATACATTCTAAAGTAATTTTGAAGTGTTACAGTGGCAAAAGTTTGGGTAGCAGCTTCAATTTTTACGTTTTCCTTGGCTTCAATCGCTTGATGTAAACCATCACTATAACGGCGACCATCCATAATACGACCAGTTTGCTCATCAACAATCATTACTTTATTTTCCATTACAACATATTGAATGTCCTTTTCAAATAAAGCATAGGCTTTTAATAGCTGATTTAAGGTGTGAATACGTTCAGACTTTACTCCGAAATCTCTAAATAACTCTTCTTTAAGATTTGCTTCTTCTTCAGATGAAAGCCCTTGCTTTTCAATTTTAGAAATTTCCATTCCCATTTCAGGCATCACAAAAAAGTCAGGATCATCCTTACCAGAAAGAAATTCTACACCTTTATCACTTAATTCTATTTGATTGTTTTTTTCATCAATGACATAGTAAAGCTCTTCATCAACCTTTGGCATTTCTCGGTTGTTATCTTGCATGTAAAAGTTCTCAGTTTTTTGAAGTAGTTGTTTTACACCTTCTTCACTTAAAAACTTGATAAGTGCTTTGTTTTTAGGTATTCCTCTAAATGCACGCAGTAATTGGAAACCACCTTCTTTAGTATCTCCAGCAGCAATTAATTTTTTGGCTTCGGCTAAAACTCCTATTAAGTATTTTTGTTGAACGCCAACAATATCTTGAACTTTTGGTTTTAACTCATTAAACTCATGACGATCTCCTTGTGGAATTGGTCCAGAAATGATTAACGGTGTACGAGCATCATCAACTAATACAGAATCCACCTCATCAACAATAGCATAATGGTGAGGACGTTGCACTAAATCGTCTGGCGAATGTGCCATATTATCACGTAAGTAGTCAAAACCAAATTCGTTATTGGTTCCATAGGTAATATCTGAGTTATACGCTTTTTTTCGAGCAGGTGAATTCGGTTGATGGTAATCAATACAATCAACACTTAAACCATGGAACTCAAAAATTGGAGCCATCCAAGCACTATCACGTTTTGCCAAGTAATCGTTAACGGTTACTAAGTGAACACCTCTTCCAGTTAATGCATTTAAATATACCGGAAGTGTTGCAACTAAGGTTTTACCTTCACCAGTTTGCATTTCAGCAATTTTACCTTCGTGCATTGCAATACCACCAATGAGCTGTACATCGTAATGAACCATGTCCCAAGTGATTGGTTTTCCAGCAGCATCCCATGAATTTGCCCAATTGGCTTTTTCATTGTCTAAGGTTACATAGGTTTTTATTCCTGAAAGCTCACGATCATAGGTTGATGCCGTAACAGTAATGGTTTCATTGGCAACAAATCGTTTTGCTGTTTCCTTTACCACAGCAAAGGCTTCCGGTAAAATAGCATTCAAAACGTCTTCTGTAGCGTTGTATGATTCGTTTTTTAAAGCATCTATTTCTGAATAAATGTCTTCTTTTCTATCGATGTCTTCTGATGCGTCTGCTTCTTCTTGAAGTTGTGCTATTTTGTCTTCAAATGTAGCACGTGCTTCATTAATCTTAGATTTGAATTCATCTGTTTTAGCACGTAACTCATCATGAGAAAGTGCTTCTAATTGTTTTTCAAAGGACTTAACTTTTTCTACTAAAGGCATGATTCCCTTTACATCTTGTTTGGATTTATCTCCAACAAATAGATTAAGTACGGAATTTAAAATACTCATTTACTTTTTATTTTTTTATCTCTGACTAATAGACATCCAAAGATACTGTTTGTTGTTATTTTAAAAGAAAAAATAGTGTAAAAAAAAAGCCTCAAACGAGACTTTTAATTATTTTTTTATAATGAAACGAATTAATATTCGTCTTCATTCCACAGATAATCCTCGTCAGTTGGATAATCTGGCCATATTTCTTGAATAGAATCGTAGGAGTCTCCTTCGTCTTCAATTGACTGAAGATTTTCTACCACCTCAAGTGGAGCTCCAGTTCTAATAGAATAATCTATTAATTCATCCTTCGTTGCTGGCCAAGGTGCATCACTTAAAAACGATGCTAATTCTAATGTCCAATACATTTGTTACAGTTTAATTTTTTGCAAAAATAAATTTTTCGATGAAATAGACAAGAAAAAAAATAGTTATTTCACTAATAAGTTTAAGAACGTTTATTTTTTACTGTAAAATTTCGAGGCAAAAAGTATGTTTACAGTGTTACTAATTTACTCTTTTGAAGGGTTAGGAATTCTTTTTAGGAATCCATTTAACCTCTTCGGCATGTAAGTCTTTAGACAACTTTCGTGCCAATACAAAGAGGTAGTCAGATAAACGATTTAAGTAGGTGAGCGTTTCAGGTTCAAAAGGCTCTAACTCATTAAGGGCAGAGGCCAAACGTTCAGCTCTACGGCACACACAACGTGCAATGTGACAGAATGACACGGTTTGATGGCCTCCTGGAAGTACGAAATTGGTCATTTCTGGTAATTCTAAATTCATTGCATCCATTTCTTTTTCCAGTAGTTCGATATCTTCAGAGGAAATTTTGGGAATATTTAATCGTTCCTTACCGCTTTTTAAAATGGCTTTTTTAGGATCTGTCGCTAAGACAGCTCCAACGGTAAATAGTTTGTCTTGTATATGTTGCAATATGGATTTACTATGAATATCGATGTCTTGATCTCTAATCAATCCTAAATGTGAATTTAATTCATCAACAGTTCCATAACTATCAATGCGAATATGGTGTTTGGGAACTCTAGTTCCGCCAAATAGAGCAGTGGTTCCTTTGTCTCCTGTTTTTGTGTATATTTTCATCTGCTAAAGGTAAAAGTTAAAAAGCGAAAAGGCAAAAGGTTTTATATTCTAATTGTAAAGTGTTCTTTGACTTGCTCTTTTCTGAAAAAGATAATTCCCCAAAAAAAGGTGTCAATACTAACTGTTACTTTGGGATGTGCCTTTATGATGTCCCAAGCTTCCGTCATACCTTTTGACCAATGAATGTCGTCAAAAATAACTACTGACGTATTAGTTACAGTGAGTATTAATGTTTCAAAATAATTTAGAGTTGCCTCTTTTTGATGGTTGCCATCAATATAAGCTAAGTCATATTGATTTGATGTTAGTTGAGGTAATACATCTTCAAACCTGCCGATTTTTAAATAAATATTATTGAGTTGAAATGTATTGAACTGTTGTTGTGCAAATTTCGCCATTTCTGGACAGCCTTCAATTGTTGTAACAACGGAGTTCTTATCTGCTAAACTTAATGCTGAGGTCCCGAGTCCAAGAGATGTTCCGAGTTCCAATATGTTTTTGCAGTCAAAATACTTAGCTAGTCTAAAAAGTAATTTTGCTCTTTTAGAAGTAATTCCTGAAGTTTTGGCGATTTGAGAAATAACACGTTTGTCAGATTTAAACACGCGACTTCCAGAACCAAAGTCAGTAATGTTTATGACGTTTGAATTGTTACATAATTCCTTTCTGAACTGCTTTAAGACTTTATATTCTTCGTGCTTTGTTTTATTATAAAAACAAGTCGTTACCAAATCGTAAACAAAAGGCGAGTGAACACCATGCTGATTGGTAGAAGTTTTTAGGAATTTTATGTATTGCTTTATTTGATAAATCATAAATTATATACGTAAATGTCATTGCGAGGATTACACGAAAGGAAGCACTGCTTCCTGTGAAGGTACATAGCGTAGCTAGCGACCATGGCAATCTTATTAAAAGATTCCTTCACTATGTTCGGAATGACGTTCTAAGATTCCATTTTTTCATGAAGCTCCATCCAACGGAGTTCCTTATTTCCAATGGAATCAATAATTTTTTGAACTTTTGCCGACAATTTATTGATATCATCTACCGAAAGAGATTCGTCATTAAACCTTGCTTCTAAACTTTTTTTATCGTGTTCTAATGACTTAAGCTTACTCTCAATGTTTTTAAGCTCTTTTTGTTCGTTGTATGATAGTTTATTGTTGTCGTCTTTTTTCCAATCTTGCTTTTCTGTCTTTTTAGTGCTTTCGGAAATTTTAGGAACACTATCTTCATAAGCCCTGTAATCACTGTAGTTTCCCGGAAAATCTTCAATAACTCCTTCGCCTTTGAATATAAACAAGTGATCTACAATTTTATCCATAAAATAACGATCATGTGATACTACTATCAAACAACCTGGAAAATCCAATAAGAAATTCTCTAGCACATTTAGGGTGACAATATCCAAATCGTTTGTTGGTTCATCTAGAATGAGGAAGTTGGGATTTTGAATAAGCACTGTACATAAATATAACCGTTTGCGCTCACCACCACTAAGCTTTTCAACAAAATCATATTGCTTTTTTCTACTGAATAGGAATCGTTCTAATAATTGTTGCGCACTAATCTGTTTTCCTTTTTTTAGTGGAATGTAATCACCAAATTCCCTGACCACGTCAATAACCTTTTGTTGTGGTTTTATCTCGATGCCTTTTTGGGTGTAATACCCAAACTTAAGGGTTTCGCCTAAAATGATTTTTCCGCTATCTGGTTTTACGGTTCCAGTGAGCATGTTCAAAAAGGTTGACTTCCCTGTGCCATTTTTACCAATGATGCCAACTCGTTCTCCATTTTGAAAGGTATAGTTGTATTTGTCCAGCATTACTAAATCATCATACTTTTTAGAAACGTTGTGAAGCTCTATGATTTTTCTTCCTAGACGCTCCATGTTAAGCTCTAATTGCACTTCATGATCATTACGTCGCTGACTTGCTCTTGCTTTTATGTCATGGAAATCGTCAATTCTGGATTTTGATTTAGTGGTTCGTGCTTTGGGTTGTTTACGCATCCAGCCCAATTCTTTTTTAAAGAGTTGTTTGGCTTTATTTGTTTCCGTGGCTTCGCGCTCAACACGAGCATCCTTCTTTTCTAGGTAGTAGGAATAGTTGCCTTTGTAATTATGTATTTCACCTTGATCTAACTCTATGATTTCATTACACACACGTTCCAAAAAATAACGATCATGCGTTACCATAAAAATGGTCATGTTTTCTTTGGCGAAGAATTGTTCCAGCCACTCAATCATTTCTAAATCTAAATGATTTGTTGGTTCGTCAAGGATAAGTAATTCTGGTTTATTGATTAACACATTGGCTAGGGCGAGTCGTTTTTTTTGCCCTCCAGACAATTGACTTACCTTTTGGTTGAGGTCTTGAAGATTTAGTTTATATAGAATTTGTGTGTATTGGGTTTCAAAGTCCCAGGCTTGGAGGCGATCCATGTTGTCAAAGGCTTTTTGATAAGCATCTTCCTCTTCAGGATGTTTTAGTGCCTCGTGATAGGTGTTTATTACTTTTAAAATATGATTATCTGAAGCAAAAATGGTCTCTTCCACCGTCAACTCTTGATCTAAGTCTGGTTCTTGAGATAGAAAGGATGTTTTTAGGCCTTTTCTAAATACTACTTGTCCATTGTCTGCTTGATCTTTTCCAGATAAAATATTTAGAATGGACGTTTTCCCTGTCCCATTTTTAGCAACAAAAGCTATTTTTTGATCTTTATGAATACTAAAAGAGACGCCTTCAAATAAGGTGAGTTCTCCATAAGACTTTGCAATATTTTCGACAGTTAAGTAGTTCACGTTTGTTTTTTTGCAAATAACGTATAAATCCTGAAATTAACACAGAAGATTTATAATTACTCCTAGAACTCCATACTTTCTTTTATGAAAATTAGTTATTTAACTAGTATTGAATTTTACTGTATTTGTAAAGCCATCATTTTTCTGGATGTAAAACCAAAAAAATATGTAGTTTTGTGTGAAATCAAATCACTCTGCATGAAGCGATGTATGCTATTTATAGGATTAGTTATTGGTGTGTTATCAACGTCCTGTATTCCTCATAAGGATACCATTTATTATCAGAATAAAGGGACTGCCATGGATACCACGCAATTGTTGGTAGAGCAGCAAAAACCCTATCGTTTACAAATTAACGACATTATAAGTATTCGTGTAAAAGCAACAGATCAAGAGACCGTTCAGATATTGAACCCAACAGGTGAAGGGAACTTAAGTGCAGGAAGTGAGGAGCGTGCTTATTTTGATGGGTTTACCATTGACTTACACGGCAATATCAGAGTGCCATCTTTGGGTTATATCAATGTATTGGGTTATACCACAGAAGAAGTGGAAAAGCTTTTAGAGAAAATGTTACTGGACGAAAAGTTTAAAGAAGCTGCTAATATATTTGTCACCGTAAAATTAACGGGTTTACGTTTTACGGCCAGTGGTGAGGTTGGAAGTCCAGGTACACAAACCTTATTTCAAGAGCGGGTGAATATTTTTCAGGCCATTGCCAATGTGGGAGAAATTCCTGTAACAGGTGATAAAAAAGATGTGTTGATTATACGGCAATACCCACAAGGGCAGAAAATACATCATTTGGATCTTACTGATGTTAATGTGATGCAATCGCCGTATTATTATATACAGCCCAATGATATGATTTATGTAAAGCCCTTAAAGCAAAAAGCATTAGGTACTGGGACAACAGCGTTACAAACCTTAGGATCTATCGCAACAGTATTATCTTTAATTACTACGAGTATTTTATTATTTTCACGTTTATAACTATGGATTATAACGAACTTCATGATGACCAATTAGACGTACAGCGTGTCAGTTTTGATTTTAGAGGCTTTTTATTTAAAGCCTTAAATCTATGGAAACTGGTTCTGTTATGTATTGGCTTGGCCTTGATTGTGGCTTATTTTATTAATGTTCGGAAACAAAATATTTATCGTTTGGAATCCTTGATTTCCATTGAGAATGATCAGAACCCTTTCTTTACTGCCAATACCAGTATTTCGTTTAATTGGGGAGGTGTCTCTGGTAAAGTGGGAAAAATGCTCACCTCCGTAAAGACACGAAGCCATAATGAATTGGTTGTAGATTCCTTACAGTATTATATGCAATATTTGAGACAAGGGAAATACTACATGGTGGATATGTATAAAAATACACCTTTTGCTTTTAATCTTGATAAAGAGCAACCACAATTGCTAAATCAACCTATTGGTATTCGTTTTATAGATGATAGGTCGTTTGAAATTTTTACTGAGTTCCAACGTGAGCGTGTTACTACACAGCGTTATTCTGATAAAATCATTAAACCTGTTTCTGTACCATTAGGTTCTTTTTCTCAAACGTTTTTATTTAATCAACGCGTTGAGCTTCCTTTTTTAAATGGTATTTTTAATTCAAAGCCTAACATGAATGTGCCAGCAGGCACTGTCTTTTACCTTAAATTTTTAAGCTTTGATGGTGTGGTCAATGGCTATAAAAATACTATAGGTATTAATCCTATTAATAAAAACTCTTCTTCTATTTTAAAGCTATCCCTTGTAGGTACTAACAAATCTAAAATTGTTGATTACCTAAATGCCACAGCAGCCATTTTGAGTAGAACAGAACTGGAACGTAAGAATTTGTATGCCACCAATACCATTAAATTTATTGACAGCAGTTTGGCTGCGGTTAATACTGATTTGAAGGGCTTTACCGATGAAATGAATGCTTTCAGACGTAAAAATAAGGTGTTTGATGTTGATGATGAAATTTCATTAATTTCAAATCAACTTAAGGAATATGATAGAGAAAGATTGGATGAGGAAACAAAATTGAATTATCTTAATAGTTTAGAAACGTATTTAAATACAAAGAACAATTATATTAACATTGCCGCTCCAACTTCTGTTGGCATCGAAGAAAGTAATATATTAAGTAGTGTTTCTAAAATTACTTCGCTTGCTATTGAGCGTCAAAATTTAGAGTATACTGCCAAAGAGGGTAATATCTTGTTTAAGGATTTAGATCGGCAAATAGATGCTGAAAAAAATGTACTTCTGGAAACCATCAAATCTACCAAGAACACTATTAGCATTCAGCTTAATACTATTAATCGAAATATAGTAAGACTTGAAGCCGAATTGAGTGATTTACCTGAAGATCAGCAGGAGTATTTAAAGATACAACGTAAATTAAGTTTAAGCCAAGAGGCCTATGACGTTTATCTGGCAAAACGCAGTGAAGCTGCCATCGTAAAAGCGGCTAATGTATCCGATATTTCGGTTATTGATGAAGCCAAAGATATTGGCGGCGGATTGATAGGCCCTAATAAGTCCTTAAATTATATGATGGCCTTGATGGTTGGTTTTTTTGCACCTATGTTTCTCATCTTTCTTGTCTTTTTAATGGATAATACTATCCATGGTTCGGATGAGGTTGTGCAATTGTCAAAAATTCCTATTTTGGGTCTTATTGGGAAGTACAATTACAAAAATAATTTGGTGGTTTATGAAAAGCCAAAATCGGCTGTTGCCGAGTCTTTCAGAGCCATACGTTCTAGTCTTCAATTTATATATAGCAAACAAGAGAAAGAAGGAGGTAGGACGTTAATGGTTACCTCTTCAGTGAGTGGCGAAGGAAAGACCTTTTGTTCTATTAATATGGCAACTGCCTACGCCTTGAGTGGGAAGCGAACTATTTTATTAGGTTTGGATTTAAGAAAGCCTAAGATATTTGGAGATTTTAATATTAGCAATGATAAAGGGATTGTTAACTATTTAATAGATGATGAAACTCTTGAAGCCGTTACCTTTAAAACACATATAGAAAACTTAAGTGTGATTCCGTCAGGACCCATTCCGCCCAATCCATCCGAATTGTTAATGAGTGCTAAATTAAGTAATTTGATTAGCCTGTTACGTCAAGATTATGACCTTATTATTTTGGATACACCTCCTTTAGGTCTGGTAACTGACGCTTTGCAATTAAGTTCCTTTGCTGATGCTACTATTTTTATGATCCGACTGGATTATACCAAGAAAGGGATGTTACAATTGGTTAATGCCAAATATAGAGCAGGAGAGCTTAAAAATATCAGTTTTGTTCTTAATTTTTACAAGCATAAGAGCAATCATAATTATGGTTATGGTTATGGTTATGGCTATGGTTACGGCTACGGTTATGGCACGTACGGCAATGCTTATGTTGATAATGGTAGTGGGCCTTCGCTTATGAAACGTGTCAAAAAGCTATTTCGGGTAACTCGATAACCTCTGATTTGATTACAATATCACAACTTCGTTTTAAGCGCCTCTTTGATTTACTCTTAGCTTCGTTATTGCTACCTTTTATAATACCTATGCTATTTATATTAGTGACTATTGCAGCATTAGATGTTGGTCATTGTGGATGGTTTCAACAGATTCGTATTGGTCAGTATGGGAACTTGTTCAAAATGTATAAAATTAGAACCCTAAAGAGCGAAACACATTATTTGGGAAGTTTAGATCAAAGTGCCACTCGTTTTGGACGATTTTTAAGACGAACAAAACTAGATGAATTGCCACAATTATTCAATGTGCTATTTGGACACATGAGCTTTGTAGGTCCTCGGCCAGATGTTGTAGGTTTTGCAGACGAGCTCACAGGTGATGATCGCATTATTTTAAAAGTGAAGCCAGGTGTTACAGGTCCAGCTACGTTGAAATATAAAGACGAGGAACAGATTTTGGCGATGCAATCTGACCCAGAAACCTACAATAGAACGATTATTTGGGTAGATAAGGTTGAAATCAACAAAAAATATGTGCTTAATTGGAGTTTTTATTTAGATTTGAAATATATTTTACAATCAATACTACCTAAATGATGCCCAAAACAGATAGAATAACCATAATTGGACTTGGTTATGTTGGCCTACCGTTAGCCGTTGAGTTTGCTAAGCAATACCACGTTGTAGGATTCGATATCAATGACACTAGAATCTCAGAATTAAAGGAAGGTAATGACCAAACTTTAGAAGTTGAACCACAGGACTTAAAAGCTGTTTTAACTAATGATATAAACGCTGATAAAGGACTTTATATATCTTCAGATCGTGAAGCTATTGCCAATTCAAATATTTATATTGTTACTGTACCAACACCAACCGATACCTTGAACAAGCCCATTTTTACGCCTTTAGTCAAGGCTAGTGAAACTGTTGGCCACTTTTTGAACGAGGGAGATATCGTTATTTACGAATCTACTGTATATCCTGGAGTTACTGAGGATATTTGTGTCCCTATTCTTGGAAAGGTTTCGGGTTTAACATTTAATAAAAATTTCTTTGCAGGCTATTCACCAGAGCGTATTAATCCTGGAGATAAAAAACATACCGTCACCAAAATATTAAAAGTAACGTCCGGTTCAACACCAGAAATTGCTAAACGTGTGGATGATTTATATAAATCTGTCATTACTGCAGGGACTCATTTGGCACCTTCTATTAAAGTGGCCGAAGCTGCCAAAGTGATTGAAAACTCTCAGCGCGATATTAATATTGCTTTTGTAAATGAGTTATCAAAAATATTCAGATTGTTGGATATTGATACACAAGCCGTCCTGGAAGCTGCAGGTACCAAATGGAACTTTTTAAAGTTTTCCCCTGGTTTGGTTGGAGGCCATTGTATTGGTGTAGATCCTTATTATTTGGCACAAAAAGCCATAGAAAGTGGGTATACTCCTGAAATTATTTTAGCAGGGCGAAAAATGAATGACAGTATGGGAAGTTACGTGGCTTCTGAAACTGTGAAGATGATGATTAAAAAAGGAGCTACCATTAAAGGGTCAAATGCCTTAGTGCTTGGTATTACGTTTAAAGAGAATTGTCCTGATATAAGAAACTCTAGAGCCATTGATATCATTAGAGAGCTTGAAACATACAATGTAAATGTTGATGTCTATGATCCTTGGGCTTCTAAAGTAGAAGTTAATCATGAATATGGTTTTGATTTATTGTGTTCTGAGACAGAACTTCAAGACTCGTATGATGCTATTATTTTAGCTGTTTCCCATGATAAGTTTTTGACTATTGATATTAATCAACTTAAATCAGATATCGGCGTTGTGTTTGATGTGAAATCTTTATATGCTAAGCATTTAACGGATGCTAGGTTGTAAGGGAAGCAAAAGGCAATAGGCATGAGAAGTTGGAAGATGGAAATGAGAAGCTGGAAGTTGGGAGTTGGGAGTAGGTATTAGGGAGTTTAATGACCCTTCCGTTTTTGATTTCTTTAATGAAATCAAATCCACCTTCCCTTGAAATAAGGGAAGGAGTTTTTAGTTTTAGACAGATTGCTACGACTCCGATAATTATCGGAATGTTCGCAATGACATGATAATAAATAGAAATAAAACAATGTATAAAAACATATATCATACCGAAGATTTATCACAATTATCATTTTTAGTTACTGGAGGTGCTGGATTTATTGGTTCCAATATTGTGGAGTATTTATTGAAATACAATGCTAAGTTAGTACGTGTTCTGGATGATTTCTCCAATGGATATAAAGAGAACTTAACAGAATTCAGGTCACATTCTGCTTTTGAGCTTATAGAAGGAGATATTAGAGACTTGGACACTTGTAAGCAAGCTATGGATGGTATTGATTATGTGAGCCATCAAGCTGCTTTAGGTTCTGTACCACGATCAATAAATGATCCAAAAACCACAAACGATGTGAATATTTCTGGGTTTTTGAATATGATGATCGCCTTAAAGGATAGTGATACCGTAAAGCGTTTGGTTTATGCAGCGTCGAGCTCTACCTATGGTGATAGTCAAAACTTACCCAAAGTAGAAGATATTATTGGGAACCCATTGTCGCCTTATGCTGTCACTAAATATGTCAATGAGTTATATGCCAATGTTTTCGGGACTACATATAATACCGATGTTATTGGTTTACGCTATTTTAATGTGTTTGGACCAAAACAAAGTCCTAATGGTGCATATGCTGCCGTAATTCCGTTGTTTATGCAGGCGTTAAAAGATAGTGTATCACCTACTATTAATGGAGATGGCAAACAGACAAGGGATTTTACCTTTGTTGATAATGCTGTACAGGCTAATGTTAGAGGTTTCTTTGCTTCTGAAACAGCAAAAAACCAAGTTTTTAACGTAGCATGTGGTGAACGTATTGATTTGAATTATTTATGGGAGTCTTTAAAGACTGCTGCCAATTCAGATGTTGAAGCTATTTATGGGCCGCCAAGACAAGGCGATGTCAGAGATTCATTAGCGGATATTTCTAAGGCTCAAGATTTGTTGGGGTATCAGCCTCAGTTTACTGTTCGTGAGGGATTGAAAGTAACTTGGGATTGGTTTAAGAAAATTTAGGCAAAAGCTAATAGGCAAAACCAAAAGCCAAAAGCCAAAAGCCAAAAGGGAAAAGGCAAAAGGGAAAAGGCAAAAAAGGGAAAAGGCAAAAGGGAAAAGGCAAAAAGGAAAAGGCAAAAAGGGAAAAGGGAAAAGGCAAAAAAGGGAAAAGGCAAAAGCCAAAAGGCAAAAAGGGAAAAGGGAAAAGGCAAAAAAGGGAAAAGGCAAAAGCCAAAAGGCAAAAAAGGAAAAGGGAAAAGGCAAAAAAGGGAAAAGGCAAAAGGGAAAAGGCAAAAAGGGAAAAGGCAAAAGCCAAAAGGGAAAAGGCAAAAGGGAAAAGGCAAAAGCCAAAAGGGAAAAGGCAAAAGGGAAAAGGCAAAAGGGAAAAGGCAAAAGGGAAAATGTGTTTTGTTTTCGGTTTTGAAAACCATTAAATTTATTATATTAGCCTAATGGCTTCGTTATTAACTTCTTAATACAAAGCTGCGCACAATAGCTATTAATTATTTTATCTTACTGAGCATACATGGCAAAAATTTTAATTACAGGTGGTGCAGGTCAACTTGGAAGTGCATTTGCTTCAAAATTATCTGAAAATCCTGATCATTTTATTATTTGTGTTGACAATCTTTCCACAGGTGACTTAGATAAAGTTCCTAAACGTGATAATGTCCAATTTATAAAAGCTGATATCAATAGCTACGCTGACATCGTGCCTATTTTTGGACGTTTTGATTTTGACTTTGTGTTTCATTATGCAGCCGTTGTAGGTGTGGAGCGTACTTTGGAACATCCTATTAACGTGTTGGCAGATATTGAAGGGATTAAAAACGTGCTGTCCTTATCTAAGAACTCTGGTGTGAAACGTGTATTTTATTCCAGTTCGTCGGAAGTATATGGTGAACCGGTTGAAATACCGCAGAATGAGCTAACCACGCCGCTAAACTCTCGATTGCCTTATGCTATTGTGAAGAATGTTGGTGAAGCCTTTATGAAGGCTTATGAACGTGAATACCACTTGGATTATACCATTTTTCGTTTCTTTAATACCTATGGGCCTAAGCAAAGTCATGATTTTGTGATACCACGATTTGTAACGTTGGCACTTAACAATCAACCTATTCCCATTTATGGGAGTGGTGACCAAACCCGTTCGTTTTGCTATATTGATGATAATGTAGATACTTGTATTAAGGCATTAGAGAATAATCTTTACGTAAATGACGTATTGAATGTTGGGAATGATCTAGAAATTAGCATTTTGGATTTGGCTAAAAAAGTGATTGAGTTATCTGGATCGCAGTCTGAAATTATCCATCTGCCTGCCTTGAAGGAAGGCGATATGAAGCGTCGCTGTCCTGATTTAACTAAGATGAAAGCTGTTTTAGGACGTGATTTGGTTTCTATTGAAAAAGGTTTAATGGTCATGATTGACTATTATAGGGTTTAATAATTTATTACAAACTCCCTTTCTTTGGCTGTCGCCAAATTCTTTCCCCTCTTCATCTGAAAAGGGGAACAAGTACTTTATGTTATTTTAGGTATATAGATACCATTTACCACTTCATAAACTAACTAATTGGTTCCTCCCTTTAGTCAAAGGGAGGTGGCTAAACTGACGGTAGGAGGTTTAGACGGAGGGTTTGCTATATAGTATCAAACTCCCTGTCCAGACTGTGTCTGTCCACCCTTCTTTGACTAAAGATATGAACAAGTAGTAATATTAAGTTTAGTTAAAATCAAACTCCCTTTCTTTGACTATCTCCAAATTCATTCCCATCTTCGTCAGAAGAGGGGAGCCTGATAGTTTATGTTATATGTAGTTAAGTTTTTTTGAGTTTTCTTTTTTATTGGTAGCTTGACTATGGATAAAAAAAGAGGAGGCATTTGCCTCCTCTTTGAAGTAGTTTGGTATCACTATTATGCCACATCTATTAACTGCAATGCATTGAATGCGCCGTTGTTAAGTGGGTATTGGATACTGTTGACTTCTTGAAAAAAGGAGGCTTTTAAAAAGAAGAGTTGGTTTCCAGTACCTGATGGCACCGCCACAGGGGTTAATGTTACAGGTGCGACGGTCCCATTAATTGGTAAGTTAATGATTGGACTTACTTGTAAATCCTTTTCATTGGTCGTGAAATCTAAATTTAGAAATCCACAGATAAAACTTACATGCGTTGCTCCTTCTGGGCTATCCAGATTTTGAGCTGGCACAAAGTCTGGTATAGACACTTCACCAGTTGCGGGATCTAATGTGTAATCAGATAACAATACAGAATTTAAAATTGCATTGATATTGAAATTAAATCCATTAAGCGCCATTTTACCATCGGCCGTTTGCAGACCAATAGCGATTTTACGTTCTCCTCTTGGAGATGTCAAGTCGGCGTCTTTGACTCTAGACATGGTTTGGGTTAAACGTGACGTGACTAAACCGTCTTTAGCATCGGTTAACAAATCGATGATTGCTCGTCTTAATTGTTTACCGCTGGTAGCCGCATGACCAAATTCGGTGCCATTTTCTCGGGTACGAGCGAAAGCCGGATCGTTTTTAATCCGTTTTGCGCTTACACCGCTTTTGGTTTTTACTAAATACCCCTCTTTGCCCTTGTAAAAGGTAAGATCGTCCAGGGTTCCTTCGATCTTGATTAGGCTTTTTAATTTTGCCATTTTTTTTAAATTAAATTATTAAATCAAGCTTTTAGGCTGTATGCAACGTTTATACACAAGCGCTTGTGTTATAATTAGTGACTACACCTATTACTTGCTAGGGTAAAATTAGCGGATGCATTTGAGGCTTTTTTTTCAAATGTCCGAATGTTAGGTCGTTAATTGTTTATTTCCGAAAGTGTTGTTTATTTCCGAATGTGCTCTTTTATAAGTCGAAGTACTTTTTAAGAATCAGAGCATTTAGACCTGTGGTTTTCATACACTCTCCATACACTATCTATACTTAAGCCATACTTAAGCTATACCTAACAATTATGTGGTTTTTATCGATAGGGTTGCTATTTATCGATATACGGATGATTAAAAGTAAGTTTAGTCTTTCAAATAAATGTATTACATCGAATAATAATGCTATTTTATAGATTTTATCTCTTTTTGCATTATTTTGTAAACAATTAATTATTATGCCATTGACCCCAAATTTAATTTTAGTATCATGAACAAAAAGAAATTATTTTTAAACTCCACAGATATCAGTCAGATTACTGGACTGGATATCCGTTCTGCCCGACGTATGATGCAGTTTATACGCGATGAACGCGGTTGCGTAAAACAACGCATTGTGCATATATACGATTTTTGTTTAGTTTTTAATTTACCAATCAATGTTGTGTATGAGTACATTAATTCGGATTTGTTTGTAAAAAAGAAAGAGCCTATTAATGAAACGAACGCACGTGCTGAGCAACGCCGTTGTATTTTGGAAGATGGTGTAAAGAGTTTTTTGTATCATAAGAATTTTGATCTTTTTATGATTGGAAAAGATTTGAAAACGCGCAACACTAAAGCTGAAGAAGAGAATTGTATTTCGGATTCTGAAAGTGCTTAGCCATTTTTTTGTATCGTAACTTATTTATTATTTTTTAATTTTAAATGTAGTATTAATTGATTGGTTACTTTAATTATTAACTTAGCCTTAAAATAAAAAAATCTTATATTGAGTACACCAACAGATGAAACTTGGTTATATACCATTTCCTCAAAGCACAAGCTTATAGACCTTAATTTACAAGAGATTTGGCACTATCGTGATTTACTCATGCTGTTTGTAAAACGCGATATTGTTACGGTTTATAAGCAAACCATTTTAGGGCCACTTTGGTTCATCATTCAACCCTTATTTACATCTATAATATTTACCTTAATTTTTAATAATTTAGGGCAAATTCAAACAGGTAGTGTGCCGCCGTTTTTATTTAATTTGGCTGGTATTACAGCATGGAATTATTTTAGAGAATGTCTCATTGGCACATCCACAACATTTACTAAAAACCAAAGTATTTTTGGAAAAGTATATTTCCCAAGGGTCATTATGCCCATGTCTATTACCATTTCCAATCTCTTAAAGTTTGGCATTCAGTTGGGTATTTTTATATGTTTTTATGTTTATTATGCCTTTCAAGGCAGTACATTAGGTTTTAATAGCCATGTATTTCTGTTTCCTGTTTATGTGTTAATGATGGCATTATTGGGGCTCGGCTTAGGAATGATTATTTCCTCCATGACCACAAAATATCGTGATTTAACGGTATTGGTTGGTTTTGGTGTGCAACTCTTAATGTATGTGTCTGCGGTGCCTTATCCAGTCTCTGAAGCTAAGTTAAAGTTTCCAGAATGGGTGGTCCCATTTGTAGAATATAATCCATTGACGCAAATCATAGAAGGGGTTCGTTATATGCTCTTAAATACAGGCAGTTTTAGCTGGACCGGATTTATATATACGCTAGTTATTAGTGTTGTCGTTTTTATTTTGGGTTTGATTATTTTTAACAAAACCGAAAAATCATTTATAGACACCGTTTAATTATGAGTGATATAATTTTAAAAGCCGAACATATAAGCAAACAATACCGACTAGGTTTGGTTGGTACTGGTACCATAAGTCATGATTTAAAACGATGGTGGCATTTGGTAAGAGGTAAGGAAGACCCGTTTTTAAAAATTGGAGAAGCAAATGATAGGAGTACCAAGGGAGATTCTGACTATGTTTGGGCATTAAAAGATATTAATTTTGAGGTAAAACGTGGTGAAGTATTAGGGATTATTGGTAAAAATGGCGCTGGGAAATCCACTCTATTAAAAATATTATCAAGAGTCACCAGTCCTACCAAGGGAGATATAAAAACTAAAGGGCGTATTGCAAGTTTGCTAGAGGTAGGTACAGGCTTTCACCCTGAAATGACAGGTCGTGAGAATATTTATTTAAATGGTGCTATTTTAGGAATGACTAAAGCTGAAATTCACCGAAAAGAAGATGAAATTGTTGCTTTTAGTGGTTGTGAACGTTATATAGATACGCCTGTAAAACGTTATAGTAGTGGTATGACCGTCCGTTTGGCATTTGCTGTGGCTGCGCATTTAGAACCCGATATTTTGGTGATTGATGAGGTGCTTGCTGTAGGTGATGCCGATTTCCAAAAAAAGGCAGTTGGCAAAATGCAGGATATTAGCCAAAGTGAAGGGCGCACGGTGTTGTTTGTAAGCCATAATATGGCTGCTGTAAAAAGTTTATGCACACGAGCAATGGTTTTGGAGCATGGCAAAATGGTATTTGAAGGAGGTACTAATGAAGCTGTTAGTCATTACTTAAAAGGGGGTAATGAGAACTCACTTTCAAAAAATTTCAAAGGAGAATATGATAAAGATATATTTAATCTTAATCATGTTAGTGTTTATGCTGACGAAGACACAAAAAGGGATATTTTGAATGAATTCGATACAATACACCTAAAAACTAAAATAACGATTAAAAAGGAGGCAGATCGATTACATCTTGTTTATGTGTTTAATAATGAAGATGGCAATACATTATTTACAACGTCACATCTTAGGAATAATAAGCAGCTTAAACTTGGAGAAAATGAAATTATTTGTGAAATACCAAAAGGGTTTTTAAATGTTGGGAATTACTATCTATCCTTTTATTTGATTAAAGACCGCAGAACAACTGAATTTGTTGAAAAGGATATAATAGTTTTTAAAATTGATTATGGATTAAGGGAAATTGGAGCTTGGACAGGTAAGGAACCAGGCTTTATAAAACCAAATTTTAAGTGGGAAATAAAATAATGAAACGACAGGTAAAAAAAATAGCAATAAAACTTATAAACCCAATTGCAACTAGGTTAGGTTATAGTAGATTCAACCAAAAAATAGAAACTAATTATTCTAAAAATAGTTTGCTAAGAACTTTGTTCTTGAATTTAGAAGCTGTCGGTTTTATTCCAAAGCATATTATTGATGTAGGCGCAAACCATGGTACTTGGACTAGAGAAGCTTTAAAGTATTTTCCTGATTCATATTATACCTTAATTGAACCACAATCATGGTTGCAAGAATCATTTCAAGATATATTAGATAAAAATACAAGAGTTAAATATTATCCAATTGGTGTAGGTGCTCAAGAAGGCTCATTTCAATTTACTATTGTAAATAGGGATGATAGTTGTTCTTTTCGTTATACACCAGAAGAAGCAAAAGCTGCAGGTTATAAACAAATTGAGCTGTCAGTTGATACATTAGATAGTATTGTAGATAAAAGTCATTACCCCTTTCCTGATATGGTGAAAATAGATGCTGAAGGTTTAGATATTGAGGTGCTTAAAGGGGCTAATACCTTATTTGGTAAAACAGAGGTGTTTTTAGTTGAGGCAGCTGTTGTAAATAAAAATTTAAAAAACAATTGCTTTGAAGTTATTAAGTTTATGGAAAATAATGGCTATACGTTATTTGAAATAACTGATCTCAATAGGCCTTTCGGAGTAAAAATCTTATGGCTAGTTGAATTAGTTTTTGTGAAGAAAGGTGGCATAGTTGACTCTTATAAAATCAAATTTTAATTATGATTAATGTTACTAAAACATTTTTGCCACCACAAGCCGAATACCAAGCTATTCTTAAAAGAGCATGGGATTCTGGGTGGATGACAAACAGAGGTGTTTTGGTAAATGAATTGGAAGCAAAATTAAAAGATTATCTTGGTGTTTCTAATATATTAACTATGACCAATGGTACTTTGCCGTTGCAAATAGCTATTAAAGCATTCCAATTAAAAGGAGAAATTATTACTACGCCCTTTAGTTATGTGGCCACCACTAGTAGTATTGTTTGGGAAGGCTGTAAACCTGTTTTTGTAGATATCCATCCTGAGTATTTAACCATTGATGAGACCAAAATAGAAGCTGCTATCACTAAAAGCACGTCTGCAATTTTGGCCACCCACGTTTATGGAAACCCTTGTGATGTTGAGGTTATTGAATCAATTGCAAGAAAATATAATTTAAAAGTTATTTATGATGCTGCACATTGTTTTGGAGTGACCTATAAAGGACAATCTGTATTTAATTATGGTGATGTGAGTACTTGTAGTTTTCATGCTACTAAATTGTTTCATACTGGAGAAGGTGGAGCCTTATTTTGCAAGCCAGACTATTTTGACACCATGTTTTATCACCATAATTTTGGACATAAGGGTAAAGAAGAATTTGTCACTTTAGGGATCAACGCTAAAATGAGTGAACCACAAGCTGCTATGGGTTTGTCCGTTTTACCATATATAGAAAGTATTATTTGCACAAGGCGAGAAGTTGTTTTTAAATATAAAAGAGCACTAGAAAATTTATCTATTAGACTTCTTAAGATTAGACCTGAAACCCAATGGAATTATAGTTATTTCCCAATTATTTTTAACAATGAAACCCAATTGCTCCGAATAAAAAAAGCACTAGAAGAAAAACAGATTTTTGCTAGACGTTATTTTCACCCTTCTCTTAATACTTTGCCTTATGTTGATAGAATTGAGTGTTCCGTTTCAGAATCTATTTCCAAACGAGTTTTATGTATGCCTTTGTATGGAGACTTAGAGCTAGACAGTGTTAAGAAAATATGTAATATTATTTTGTTAGAACTATGAAAGTAGCTATCATGCAACCTTATTTTATGCCTTATCTTGGTTATTTTGCTTTAATTAAACATGTTGATCAATTTATTTTATTTGATACAGCCCAATTTATAAGACATGGTTGGATAGAACGTAATAGAGTATTGAAGCTTGATAATGATCCCATGTATATTAAAGTGCCTTTAGTAAAGCATAAGAGAGATACATCAATAAGCCTTATTAAAATAAATAACGACTTAGATTGGAAGAAAACGATTTATGCTCAATTAGTTCATTATAAAAAAAGAGCGCCTTATTATAATAAGGTTATAGAATTACTTGAAGACATATTTGAAGAAGAATTTGATGATATTACTAGGCTAAATTATGTTATCCTTAATAAAATCACTAAGTATCTGGGGATTATTACTCCAATAAAAATTTGGTCTGAAATGGATATTGCTATTGATGAAGTAAATGCACCAGATGAATGGGCTTTAAATATATGTAAAACCATTGGCGCTGATAAATACTATAATTCAATTGGAGGCAAAAGTTTTTTTGATGCTCATAAATACCAAAATGGAGGTATTGATCTAAAGTTTTTGGAAATAACACCAATACCTTACAAACAGTTTGATACTCAGTTTGTACCATTTTTGTCTATTTTAGATGTATTGATGTTTTGTAATGCAAAAGAAGTAATTGAATTGTTAAATGAGGTTGAAATTTTAGAATGAAAGACTGGAAGAAGTTTTGGCAAAATTATAGGCTAATAGATATACAAACTGAAAATGATTTACTATTTCAAGTAGGAAAAACAGTAAAAGATTTAGTGATTACCGAAAGCCAGTTTAAAAAGGATATAGATGAGATAAAAGAGAACTTAAACTTGAACTCAAGTGATGTATTGCTAGACTTATGTTGTGGAAATGGCGCCATAAGTTTAAGGCTTTCAAGTGATGTAAAATCAGTTTTTGGCATTGATTTTTCTGAAGCATTTATTGAAAACGCTAAAAAATATAGCTCAACAGAAAATACTACTTACCTTTCTATAGATGTTTTAGACACAAATACATTTAAAGAATTTTTAAATATTAATAAGGTTAATAAAGTTCTTATGAATGATTGTTTAGCTTATTTTAATCCTAAAACATTAAATGAAATTATTAAAACATTGGCTGAATATGACTTAGATATATTAATGACCAGTATTCTAGACAGAGAGAGAAGAAGTAACTTCTATAATACTTTTAGGAGAAAATGGAATTATGTAAAAGACATCCTTTTTCAGAATAAAAAATCTGGTATTGGCTATTGGTGGAAAGCCTCACAAATAGTTGAAATTGGAAAAAAACATGGATTTGAGAGCAGTAAATTTTATCATCATTCTGAAAATCATACTGCACATTACAGGTTTAATATGAAATTGCAAAAAACTTAAAATGGAAGATGTTATTTGGCTCAATGGAATGCCTAGATCTGGAACTAGCTGGCTCAGTCAAATATTTGACAGTCACCCACAAGTAAGTTTTAAATTGTCTCCCTTGTTTTCATATGAGTTTAAAAATTATGTTAATATAAACTCAACGAAATTTGATTGGGAAGAACTATTCCAGAAAGTGTTTGATTCTAAAGGTGACTTTATAAATCAAACTTATAGAAGAACTTCTGGTGAGTATCCAAAATTTGTTAAAAATAATTTAAGTAGATTAGTCATAAAGGATACTAGATATCATAATTTAATGGATAGTTTGTTAAATTTATTTCCAGACGTTAAAATTATACATATTATTCGTAATCCTTGTGGTGCTATTAATTCATGGTTGAGAGCTCCCAAAGAATTCCCTGTAGATTTAAATTACTTAGATGAATGGAGAATTGGTAAATGTAGAAAAATAGGCGAAGAAGAGTTTTGGGGTTTTAATGACTGGTTGTTGTTGACGAAAAAGTATATAAAATTAGAGGAAAAATATCCAAAAAATGTAAAAGTAGTATTTTATGAAGCGTTAGTTGAAAGACCATACGATACTATTAAAATGATTTTTGATTTTGTCAATTTAAGTTTACATAAGCGAACGAAAGAGTTTATTAAGGCTAGTCAAAACTCACATAACAAAAGCGAATATGCGGTTTTTAAAAATAAAGATGTTGCCTATAGTTGGCGATATCAATTAGACCCAATAATAATAAACGAAATAAAAGTAGATTTAATAAAAAACCAATTGGATAAATTCTTTAAAATATAATCAATGGATAAAGGATTGTTATTGAGTATAAGTGTAGTTACCTATAATCAGAAAGATTATATCAAACAATGTTTGGATGGTATTTTAATGCAGCAAACCGACTTTAAATTTGAAATAATATTGGGAGAAGATGCTAGTACTGATGGCACTCGTGAGATTTGTAAAGATTATGCCAATAGATTTCCTGATAAAATACGATTGTTTTTAAGACGAAGAGAAGATGTTATTTATATAAATGGCAATGCTACAGGACGTTTTAACATGATTGAAAACATTAAAAATTGCCGAGGTAAATATATAGCTTTATGTGAAGGCGATGATTATTGGACAGACCCTTTAAAACTGCAAAAACAGGTTGATTTTTTAGAACTTAATACTAATTATAGTGCATGTTTTCATAAAGTTAAAATTTTACGAGGAAAAGATTTTTTTGATGATGTGTCAATTGAAGCGAGATATGACAGAATAAAAGAAAAACCAGCATCGATTATTGATTTACTTACAATAGGGAACTTTATGCATACACCTTCTGTATTGTTTAAAAATCTAAATGAAGAATTCCCTATGGAATTTATTCATAGCACTGTTGGTGATTATTTCTTATATATAATTAATGCACAGCATGGACCTATCAAAAGATTAGATGATGTAATGGCCGTATATAGAGATGGTGTTGGTTTGTATTCGTCATTATCTGCTACAAAAATGCAAGAAAAAATAGTTATTTACCAAACGTGTATTCTCTCATACTTAAACAAGGATGAGCATAAAGAAATAATACTTAAAAAAACAATTAATAGTATTGAAAATCTTAAAAATTATTATATTCAACCTGAGTATTTAAATTCAGTATTAAGCTTTAAAAATGTGTTTAAACTAATAATATTAAAAATAAAAGAGCTATTTAAAAAATGAATACTTGCATTGTAATAGTAACTTATAATGGGATAAAATGGATAGAGAAATGTCTAGGTTCTTGTAAAAATCATGAAGTAGTTGTTGTAGACAATCATTCTAATGATGGGACAGTAAGTTATATAAAAAACAACTTTCCAACAGTAAAAATATTAGGACAACAATCAAATTTAGGATTTGGGCAGGCTAATAATATTGGTATTTCCTATGCATTACAACAAGGTTCAGAACATGTGTTTCTGCTTAATCAAGATGCTTACTTAGTGGAAGATGCTTTGGAGCAATTGTTGAATTTTCAGAAAAGGCATAACAAATATGGGATATTGAGCCCAATACACCTTAACGGTAAAGGAGATGAATTGGATGCTAATTTTTCTAGTTATGTTTCCTATAATAAGAATGCTCAGTTTTATTCAGATTATGTACTGCATCATGATTTAGAACCTGTTTATGATGTTCCTTTTGTAAATGCAGCTGCCTGGTTGCTTTCAAGGAAGTGTCTTGAAGAAATTGGTGCTTTTGATCCTTTATTTTTTCATTATGGAGAAGATGAAAATTATTGTCAACGTGTTTTATATCATGGTTTTAAAATAGGAGTGATGCCGAAGGCTTTTGTTTGTCATAATCGAGAGGATAGAAAAAGTTTAAAACTTTTGCCTTGGACTAAATTTTATTACGATTTGCAAGAACGACGGTATAAATTAAATTTTGCAAATGTAAATGATGCTCATGCTTTGGATTTGTTTTATAAAGAGTTAAAACGACTTAAACGTTCTATTATTAAAGCATTATTCCTATTAAAAGTTGACACTTTTAAAGGCCTTATAAAACAGTGTAAAATGTTGCAAGGTCTTGAAGATGCTATAACTACCAGCTATACAAAGAATCAAATAAAAGATAACCATTATTTAGATTTATAAAAAACGCATACCAATTTGGTATGCGCTTTCTTTTATGCATAAGCATTTACATTACACTACTTCCAATAATTGCAATGCATTGAATGCTCCATTGTTAAGTGGATATTGCGTGCCATTAATTTCCTGATAAAATGCTACTTTCAGGAAGAAGTAAGCTTGACCAGCACCTGTTGGTGTTGCTGGAGAGAGGGTTACTGTTGTGGGTGTTAGGTTGATGGGCAGATTGACATCTGCACTCAACTCTAGATCCTTGTCGTCTGTTGCCATGTCCAGATTTAAGAATCCGCTACTAAATGTTACATGTGTAGCTCCTTCAGGTGTTCCTAGTTGTTGCCTTGGTACTAAATCTGTAATGACAATTTCTCCACTGGTGGTATTTAACGTAAAGTTGGTAAGCAACACACTTTCAAGCACTGCATTTTTATTAAAGTTGAAATTTTTTAGCCATGCTTTTCCTTGTGCTGTTGCCAAACCGATGGCTACTGTACGTTGTCCACGTGCCGAGGTGAGGTCTTCATTTTTAACACGACTCATGGTTTGTGTTAATCTTGAGGTGACACGCGGATCTTTTGCATCATACATGAGTGCCGTTACAGCTCTTCTGAGAAATTTGCCACTTGTTGCTGCGTTTGCAAATTCGGCATTGTTTTCTCGTGTTCGTACAAATGCGGGATCGTTTTGGATGCGGTTTTTACTGATGCCGCCTTTGGTTTTTACTAGATATCCATCTTCGCCTTTGTAAAATGTTAAATCATCTAGTGTACCTTCAAACTTGATTAGGCTTTTAACTTTTGCCATAATTTAAGATTTGTGATGTACTGTTTACGTACATCTGGTTAAATAAAATAAATTTGGGTGCCTTGGTATTTCATGGTTTGATTACTTACTTATGAGTTCCTAAGTGTTCATTTTACTCATTGGAATACCTTGTGCAAGGGCTAATTTAGAATTCAATTGTTTTGTGATTTCATAATTTTCCGAATAATGGCATTATATTCTTTAGGTTTATGTTTTTTGGAACTACTTGGATTTTGATAAGGGATATTTCCGTTATATGGTATTTTATTCGTTAGTTTTTGCGTTTTGTTTCTATGGCTTTCCCATAAGGTATCTATGACTTTGGTATGGGGTTGGGTTGAGGTTGGAAGTTGGAAGTTGAATGACCCTTCCGTCTTTGATTTCTTTAATGAAATCAAATCCACCTTCCCTTGAACTAAGGGAATGAGTTTTGTTGTTAGGTGCTTGGGCTTCGTTAAGCGCTTCGATGCTTCGGTAAACTCAGGACAGGCTCGACTCAGTGTGACCAACTTGTTTTTACAAGTGTTGTTGCTAAATAAGAAGAACGTTTTGTTGGGTTAGGGCTAAAAAATAACTTGTATAATTCTTATAAATTTTATAGTTTTATTACGGAAATGATTGTTAAGTAGTTATTTAAGAATTATTTGCCATCCCTTAGAATAATTAATAGGTTGTTTTAAAACTAATAATTAATTGTGTTATGAGTCCGTTATTTTTGTATACGGCTGATATAATGTTATTAATGAATGTTTGTGATAAGACTGCGCGTCAAACTATTAAAGACATTAACAGCCATTTTGAATTGCAACCTAATCATTTTGTGAGTATTACTGCATTTTGTCAGTATTTTATGATGGACCCTGCCCATGTGCAGGGCGTTCTATCCGCCAAGGGAGGGTAATTATAAGCGTACTAAAATAAAAGTTTGTTTCGGTTTTATGCAATGCCTTTAAATCTGTATTTTAGAGGCTTTAACTGTTATGCCTTTATCTTGAATTGTTCGTTAGTCTCTATAATTATCCCAACTTATAACCGTGCTCATTTGATTGGAGAAACGCTTGATAGTGTTTTGGCTCAAACTTACCAACACTGGGAGTGTATTGTTGTTGATGATGGGAGTACTGATAACACCTCAGAATTATTGAAAGACTATTGTGCTAAGGACGCACGGTTTCAATATCACCAGCGGCCTTTTGATAGGCCAAAAGGAGGCAATTCTTGTAGGAACTATGGTTTTGAATTGAGTAAAGGCGACTTAATACAATGGTTTGATAGTGATGATTTGATGTATCCAAAACTACTTGATTTAAAGTTGGATAAATTTAATGCAGATTCAAAAATAGATTTCATAGTGTGTGGTTTTAAATTAGTATTCGCCAACAGAGATTTTGTTACTTATTTGGCAGCTGAGGTTCCTAATTATTTATTTGGATATATTGATGACAAACTAAGACTTAATGGACAGAATATACTTTGGAAAAAAGATAAAATAATGACTTTAAAGTGGGATGAAGGTTTGCATAAATATCAAGATTTAGATTTTATTTTTAAAGTGCTAAGGGATAATATTTTAAATGGCTTTAGTATTCCAGACGTGTTAGTTGATATTAGAGTAAATGGAGATAGTATTTCAAGCAATCAGAGCTCTTTTTACAATAAAGACAGATTAGTTGTTAGAAAGCGCATGTATAATTATGCTGTTGAACATTACTCATCAGAGAAGGTTCTACGGCTTTATCACTTGTATCTTTTTGAGATTAGGAATTTAATCAGCACAAAAAATTTTAGTATTTGTTTTACTGAATTAATATCTTCGAAGCTTATACCCTTTAAGGTCAAAATAACGATATTGCAATATCTTTTCATTTATATCTTATTCAAGAAAGGATTGTTTAGTTTAACCCAATATTTGATTAAAGTTTCGACATAATTTTATGAAATACGAACATACTGCTTCTGTACATAATTTTAGCGCTGCACTTGAGATAGTGCCTGAGCTAATAAAGTTGTGTCAGCCAGCTAGTGTTGTTGATGTTGGATGTGGAATAGGTACTTGGCTTAAGGTTTTTATGGATTATGGCGTTGAAACGGTTTTAGGCATTGATGGGGATTATTTAGACAAGGGGCAATTGGTTATTGATGAGAGCTTATTTTTGCCTAAAGATTTAGAACAGCCGTTGCAACTTGATCAAAAGTTTGATATGGTTATTTCTTTGGAAGTTGCGGAGCATTTGCATTTTGATAGTGCCAATGTTTTTATTGATTCATTATGCGATTTAGGAAATTTTGTAGTTTTTTCAGCAGCTATCCACAACCAAGGCGGACAAAACCATATTAATGAGCAAGCACCAGACTATTGGACGCAGAAGTTTGAAGATCGTGGCTATAAAATGTTTGATGTTTTAAGACCCTTATTTTGGAATAATGAAAAGGTGAATTGGTGGTATAAGCAAAATATTATGATTTTTTGCTGCAATGATGCTTTGTTGAAAAATCAAGGTAGTTATTCAAGTTTTGGTGGACAACATCTTGTGCATCCCATTTTGTTCCATAATAGGACGAATGAACGAGATATGTATAGTAATGAATTAGATAAAATAGAGCGTGCTGATAAATTAGTTTCATACTATTTTAATTTATTTAAGGAGGCATTGATAAAAAAAATGAGACGATAAATGGAAGACATTAAACTATCAGTTATTATACCTTGTTATAATTTAGGTTTATACCTAGAAGAAGCTGTAGAGAGTGTCATTTCTTTTGTTGTGGTTGGTGCTATAGAGTTAATTTTAGTGAATGATGGCTCAACTGACAAAAACACCCTTAGGGTTATTAAAACCATTAAAACCAAATATCCAGACATCAGAGTTATACATCAAGACAATCAAGGGTTGGCAAAGGCTCGGAATAATGGGATTGCTATAGCGAAGGGTACGTATATAATTCCATTGGATGCTGATAATAAATTACGTTCTGTTTTTATAAGTGAGTCCATTGCTATACTTGACACTTATACTGAAGTACAAGTTGTATATGGTAATGCCGAGTATTTTGGAACAAAATCTGGTTTAATGGGTGTGCTTCCATTTGATGTTGAAGAATTGGTATTGAACAATTATATTGATGCTTGTGCCTGTTTTAGAAAAACCGCTTGGGAGGCGGTAGGAGGTTATGATGAACAGATGCCAATAATGGGATTTGAAGATTGGGATATGTGGTTACGAATGATGGTGAAGGGCTTCCAGTTTAGATATGTGGATTGTGTATTTTTTGATTACAGGGCACGAGAAGGTTCCATGCTAAGTAATGCTTGGGAACACCGAACTATGTTGCTGGATTATATGTTTTCTAAACCCTCGCTGCAACATTTAAGCTATTATAGGCGGTGTGTTTTAGAGAACCGTCAATTAAAAGAGGAACCTAGTTTTAAGTATTTGATAGGGGTTCTCGTAAAGAAATTAAAACGTCGTTTAGGATTTTGAAGCACTCAAAAAAAATTATAGTATTTACTACTGAGAATAGACAATGGGGAGGCAGCGAACTATTGTGGAGTGAAGCAGCACGTCATTTATCAACTGACCATACCGTATATGTATGTGTTTATTCTGATCTGAATATTCCAGATTGGTTTGTTAACGATGCCTCGATTGTTCTTAACGTACTTCCTGTTCCAAAACTACGAAAGCTAGGACAGTTTTTGAATCGGTTTTTGCCGTACGCTAGGAGAATACGTCCTAAAAATAAGCGTCATTTATTGTTAGAACAATTGCAACCAGATTTATTGGTTATTAATCAAGGCTTTAATTTTAATGGTGTAGACCTTATGCAGTTTGCTATAGATTTGAACATTAAGTACGTCACCATTTCTCAAGCTGTTAATGAATCTCTTTGGCCTAACACAAAGCTTAGACAGCAGATGCAAAGCGGCTTTGTAAATAGTTTAAGAAACTATTTTGTTAGTAAAGACAATGAAGCCGTAACAGAAGCTCAGTTAGGCATTACATTGAGGCACTCAGAGGTTGTTAGAAATCCTTTTAACGTACCTTATCATTCGGATTTAGACTATCCGAAACACGAAAATTATTGGCATTTGGCTTGTGTAGGACGTTATGATTTTGATGCTAAAGGACAAGATGTTTTGTTACGCGTTTTGGCACAAGATAAGTGGAAGCAACGCCCTTTGATTGTTAACTTTTATGGACAAGGTAAGGATGAAGAAAATTTAAAGGATTTGATAAGTTTATATGGATTGACCAATGTTAAGGTACACGGCCATACACCGACTTTGGATATTTGGAAGCAGAATGAAGGACTAGTTTTGACTTCTAGGTATGAAGGCTTACCTATTGTTATTGTTGAGGCTATGTTGTGTAAACGGTTTTCTGTTGTGACCAACGTAAGTGGTAGCAAAGAACTAATAAAGGACAATGATACTGGTTTTATTGCTGCAGCACCACGCCCAGAATATGTAGATGAGGCATTGGAGCGTGCATGGTGTATGAAAGATGAATGGATGCACATTGGAGCGCGTGCTCATGCTTCAATTTTGGAACAAATACCGGAAGATCCTGCTTTAGTGTTGGCTGATAAACTAATAATGCTGATTGATTAGTTAGACGTTTATGTATTACAAAGTATATTTATTATTGGCTCATAAAAAACCAGAGCAGCTAAAAGAGCTTATTACATTGCTGCAAGATGAGAGGTCTTTTTTCTTTGTTCATATTGATAAGAGCGTGGATATTACTTTGTTCTCATCTTTGAAACATATAGATCGTTGTGAGTTTGTCACTGAGAGAACACAAGGCCGTTGGGGAGGGTTTGGTATTGTGCAAGGCACACTAAATGGGTTACAATGTATTACAGAATTTATGCAAAAGAATTATGCGGAAGCAGCATATCATTGCATTATTCTGTCTGGTGAGGACATACCTTTAAAAAGCAATAGATACATACATGACTATTTAGAGCGGTATAAAACATATTCTTTTATCCATCACTGGAAGTTGCCTTATAAAGACTGGTGGAATGGAGGATTGTTTAGATTTGAATCTATTTATGCTTTTGATTTTAACACACAAAAAGGTGCTCATAAATTATTGAATAAGGCTATAAAAACTTTAGGACTTCATTTTTTATTACCTGTTAATCGAATTAAGAAAACTTACCCTAATTTGGAACTTTATGGTAGTAGTCAATGGATGATATTGTCAAAACAGCTTGCTACCTCTATAGTTAAGGCCTCAAGAACACATTTGAAGTTTAAAAAGTTATTTAACTATGTTTTATTGCCTGATGAACTGTATATTATAACCTTAGTGCACAATTTTTTAAAACCTGAGTGCTTGTTGATAAAAAACATACCATCACATTTGATTATTTTTTCTGGGAATGATGCTAACCCCCACTACTTAACTAAGGAAGATATTTTAACTAACAGTAAAGACAGTACTTTATTTGCACGTAAATTTGACACACAAATTAATGGAGATGCGATGACTTTTATAAAAGAAGACTTACTAAGATGAAGTTGTTAGCTGTACTATTGCCCACTTATAATTCAGCTCATTATTTGCGCTGTAGCATCGACTCACTGTTGCAGCAAAGCTTTGAAGATTTTGATTTATATGTTTATGATGATTGCTCGACTGATGATACAGGAAATTTGGTTGATAGTTATCAGGATTCTAGAGTTAACTATCGACGAAATATTGAAAATTTAGGCATCGCCAAAACTCTTAATAAAGGGTTTGAAGAAACACACGGAAGTTATAAGTATATAGCTCGTATGGATGCTGATGATTGGTGCTACCCTGAACGTTTTAAAAAACAACTAGCATTTTTAGAATCAAATTTAGATGTTGGGATGTGTGGCACGCAAGGGTATTGGGTGAACGCTATTGATGAGCTACCCAAAGTTAATTGGACTTACCCTTTATTTCATGAAGACATACGGATTAACTTATTGTTTGCTGCTAGTTTTGGCCACTCCTCTGTTGTGTTTAGATCTAGTTCGTTATCGTTAACCTCGCCTTATGACCCTGACGTATCTACCTGTGAAGACTGGGATTTGTGGACGAGATTGGTAAAGGAGATTACCATGGCAAATTTGCCTGAATTTTTGATGCAATATAGGATTGATACTGAGAGTAATCACAGAAGTGAGGCACATAAAGAATTACATTTAACAGAGCGTTCAAAAATACTTAGTAACTATTGGGCGCAGTTTGGAATTACATTGACACCAACAGCAGTTTATGATTATTATTATGGACAACGACAGCTAAAGACTTTGATTTTTATAAAGGATTTAAAGCAATTATTGTTGATTTTCAATACTTTAGACAAAAATGCCTTAACAACTTTGGATTCAGAAATGCGTTCTTATTTTCGATATAAGTTTTTGAGGTTTGCTTTAGGTTTTTGGAAACGTTCTAAGGTGTCAAGGTATTCATTTCGTGTTTGGCTAACTATATTTAAGAACGTGTATTTTGCGAATCCATTAACGATTATTAAAAGTATGATGGGTTAATTATGGATGCATCAATACTAATAGTGACCAAAAACAGAAAGGACGATTTGGCCTTTACATTGCACAGATTAGCTCAAATTATTGATAAGGATTTCCATGAGATATTAGTATTCATGGATGGCTGTACTGATGGCACAGAAGCTTTAGAGCTAGAATTTCCGTGGGTATATTGGCAAAGATCCAAAGAAAGTCTGGGAGCCTCCAGGGCGCGTCATATTTTATATAAGTCAGCCAGAGGGCATGTGCTTTTTGGTTTTGATGATGATGCCCATCCCTTACAGCATGATTTTATAGATAGAGCTCGTCATATTTTTGAATCAGATGATACCATAGGTATTATAGCTTTTAAGGAGGTTAGGGGTATTTATAAAGACGATAAGGAAGCTCTTGATAGTATTACTAATAAAGGAACATCCTATTTTTGTAATATGTTTGTAGGTTGCGGTTTTGCCATATTAAAATCTGTTTATTTAGCAACTAACGGATTTCCAAATTGGATGGATATTTATGGTGAAGAAGATTGTGTTTCCATTGAGGTTTTAGCTAATGCCCATCGTATTTTGTTTACTACAGACATTGCTGTAAATCATCGCATTGATTCCAATGAACGTATGCAAAAAGGGCGACATTATTATAGATTTGAAAAGCAATTAACTAATGAAACTGCATTTTTTTTGGTGTATTATCCAAATCCGATAAAAGCACTATTACGTCTTTATTGGAATAATTTTAAGACCTATGCCATCAAGGATACACGCTATTTTTATATTTACATCAAGGTTATCTTAGTGAGTTTTGTTCGTGTTTTTAGAATATTAAAATTCAGAAATCCAGTTTCGGGTGCTATTATTAAAATAAGACGACAATTAAAAATACCAGGAATTTAATAAAGACATTTTATGAAGCATTTTATTAAAACTTTTTTTAAAGGATTACTATTGAAAAATGGTTATGAGATTAATTCCTTTAAAGGGCATTCTATTTTACAACCAAATCCCTTTGAAGCTATTATAACAGAAATATCATTTAAAAATCCAATTTTTTTTGATATTGGGATGAACCATGGACAGACCTTGAAGCAAATGAAATTGCATTTTCCAACTTGTATTATCCACGGTTTTGAACCAAATGCACAATGTTTTAAATCATTAGAAGACGTTTATAATGATAGCAGTATTATTTTGAATCAAAAAGCTGTTGGTGCTGAAGAGGGTGTTTTGCGTTTTAATCAGTATTCATGGGATGCGCTAAGCTCTGTTTTGGAGCGTGTTTTTACAACATCGCACATTGTAGATTCCTATGACGTGGATGTCACCAGTGTTGATGCCTATTGTAAAACTCATAAAATATCGCATATACATGTTTTGAAAACAGATACAGAAGGTTATGAGTTGCGCGTATTAGAAGGCGCAAGACATATGCTAGAACGACAAAAAATTCAATTTGTTTATGTAGAACTATTTTTTGAATCTCATTTTGTTGATCAATCTACTGCAGGAGACATTATTAATTTTTTATTGCAACATCATTTTAAACTCATTAGATTTTATGAATTCGAGCGTTCAAAAGCTGGGTTTGTTTCAAGAACTGATGCACTTTTTGTTAATCCTAATTTTAAGCCATAATAAATTATGGTCGATTAGCAGAATTAGCTTAATTTTAGAGTTTATGTTGCATAATAAAAGAGATTTTAAATATTGAAAACAATCGCCATTATTCCAGCTCGAGGAGGTTCAGAGCGCTTACCAAATAAAAACGTTAAGTTGTTAGGAGGATTACCTCTGTTGGTACATAGTGTACAATATGCTTTAAAGCAACCACATATCAATTCTGTTTATGTAAGTACTAATAATGCTTTAATAAAATCAATTGCATTGGAACATGGCGCTAAGATTATAGATAGACCAGAATTCTTGTCTGAAGCACATGCTACTACAGTCTCTGCTTTAAAACACGTTTTGCAATCTATAGATCAATCTTATGATACAGTAGTTTTGTTGCAGCCAACTAATCCATTAAGACCAACAACACTCTTTAATGATGCTTATGCTGCTTTTATGAAAAGTGGGTGTGACAGTTTAATGACCGTTAGTAGAAGTCATCATAAATTAGGTAAAATAGTTCATAATAAGTTTGTGCCTTTTAATTATGAAATGGGACAGAGGAGTCAAGACTTAGAACCTTTATACTTTGAAAATGGGTTATTATATATAACCAAGGCTTCATTAATTATGGACGACACCATATTGGGTGATAACAATTTCCCGTTTATTGTAGAGCATCCTTATGCCCAAGTTGACATTGATAAGGAGGAAGATTTTAAATTAGCGGAATATATCTTAAAACAATACCCAGATGCATAATCCTTTTATTATTATTGGCAACAGAAAAATAGGACTGGATTATCCACCTTTGGGGATAGCCGAAATTGGTATTAACCATGAAGGGTCTTTAGAAAATTATTGTCAAGATGAGCCTGTCGAAGCCAAAAAACTAAAGAGTTGTGGGAAATTATACGAAATATGGTAAGGATGATAGCCCTTCGACAAGCTCAGGGTGACAGGCTTGATTTGAAAAGTTCGGTTTGACGAGTTTGGTTTGAAAAGTTCGGTCAGTCAGGCTGAGCTTGTCGAAGCCCTATAAAATAAAGAGTTATGAAAAACTATTATGTTTACATCTTAAAATGCAAAGATGATTCCTTTTATACAGGAATTACAAATAATCTTGAAAGACGATTTTATGAACACAATATAGGTAATGATATAGAGGCTTATACATATAGAAGACGTCCAGTAAGTTTGGTTTGGTTTGAAATGTTTACAGATCCAACACAGGCTATTATAATTGAGAAACAAATAAAGGGATGGAGTAGGCGAAAGAAACAGGCTTTGGTTGATGAAGATTGGGATAGATTAGTGAGGTATTCAAAAAACTATACGCAATATGGTAAGGATGATAGCCCTTCGACAAGCTCAGGGTGACAGGCTCGGTTTGATATGATTGGACTTCGATGCTTCGTCTGCGCTCAGCACAGGCTTCCTCAGTCTGACTAGTTTGGTCTGGCGAGGTAGTTTAAGGATGATTGGACTTCGACAAGCTCAGTCTGACTAGTTTGGTCTGGCGAGGTAGTTTAAGGATGATTGGACTTCGATGCTTCGTCTGCGCTCAGCACAGGCTTGCTCAGTCTGACAAGCTCAGGGTGACAGGTTTAGTTTGATTTGCAAAAAGTGATTATGTAAAAAAATAATTTTATGAATGAGTAACCCAGTTATAGACATAGCAGGCCGTAAAATCGGTCAAGATTATCCTCCCTTGGTGATTGCTGAAATAGGCATTAACCATGAAGGCTCCCTAGAGATTGCCAAACAAATGGTAGAAGCAGCATATCGAGCTGGTGTAGAAGTGGTGAAGCACCAAACCCATATTGTTGAAGATGAAATGAGTGGTGCAGCCAAAAGCGTCATTCCGGGAAACGCTGATGTGTCTATTTATGATATTATGGAACGCTGTTCTTTAAATGAAGCAGATGAAATAGATTTGAAAAATTATGTAGAAAGCAAAGGCATGATTTTTATGTCTACACCATTTTCTAGAGCAGCAGCTAATCGGTTGGAGCGCATGGGTGTTAAAGCCTATAAAATAGGTTCAGGTGAGTGCAATAATTATCCATTATTGGAGCATATTGCTCAATTTGGTAAGCCAGTCATTTTAAGTACAGGCATGAATACCATAGAGAGTGTAAAAAAAGCGGTTGCTATTTTTGATGCTCATAACGTTCCTATTGCACTATTACATACAACCAATTTATACCCAACACCTTCACATTTAGTGCGTTTTGGTGCTATGATTGAACTGCATGAAGCCTTTCCGGATAAAGTGTTTGGGCTCAGCGACCATACCTTAACTAATATTGCTTGTTTAGGAGCCGTCGCTTTAGGAGCAAGTATTTTAGAGCGTCATTTTACAGATTTCATGAAACGTACGGGTCCTGATATTATATGTAGTATGGACGAGGTAACATGTAAAGACTTAATACGTGATAGTAAAGTCATGGCACTCATGCGTGGTGGAAAAAAAGAACCCGCTAAAGAGGAACAGGTGACTATGGACTTTGCCTTTGCTACGGTTTGCAGTATTACACCTATTAAACAAGGTGAGATTTTTACCAAAGACAATATTTGGGTCAAACGCCCAGGAACAGGAGAGGTTTTAGCGGAACAGTTTAATGCTGTTTTAGGAAAAACTGCTACTAGACATATTGGCTCTGATGAGCAGTTGACTTTTAAAGATATTAAATGATGGAGACACTATATGATTTAAATAAACAATTTGAATATGAGAATGGGTTTTATGCCACAGCAAGTCCATCACGATTTAGCAAGTTTATTTCTCACCTTGAATTTTTTAAACAGACCTCTCATATAAGGGGAGAAATTGTTGAATTGGGAATTTTTAAGGGTAACTCGTTTTTTAGATGGATTAAGTTTAGAGATCTTTTAGAACAAACTCATAGTAGAAAAATTATAGGCTTTGATATTTTTGGTGATTTCCCAGAAGCTAGTTTTGTTAAAGACAAAGAAAAAAGAGATGCTTTTGTTACCGAAACTAATGGAGGTAAAAGTATTTCATTTGAAGAAATTAATGATTTATTAAATAAACAAGGATTAAACAAAAATATTGATATTATAAAGGGCGATATTTTGGTAACTTTAGACTCGTACCTAAATGAAAATCCACATATAAAAATTTCATTATTACATATTGATGTTGACTTATATGAACCAACAAAGCATACGTTGGAAATGCTTTATAAAAGGGTTACTAAAGGCGGTATTATTATTTTAGATGATTATGGTGCCTTTGCTGGAACTAATAAGGCTGTAGATGATTTTTTTGACCATAAGGTTGAAATAAAAAAACTACCTTTTTCTCATGCCATATCCTATATTAAAAAGTAAATGAAAAAGATTGTATTCTTAACAGGAACACGCGCTGATTTTGGAAAACTAAAATCCTTGATATCTATTTTGCAAATAGGTGAAGCCTTTGATGCTCATATTTTTGTCACAGGTATGCATATGCAAGAGCTTTATGGTTATACCTTAATAGAGATTCAAAAAAGTGGGTTTAAGAATATTCATACGTTTAAGAACCATACTCATGAGACTACGATGGACTTAACCTTGGCCAAGACCATAGAGGGTTTTTCAGCTTATGTTAATAAGTTACGACCAGATTTAATTGTTATTCATGGCGATCGGGTAGAAGCCCTTGCTGGTGCTATTGTTGGAAGTTTAAATAATATTTTGGTAGCTCATATTGAGGGAGGAGAGTTGTCAGGTACTATTGACGAACTTATTAGGCATGCTACAAGTAAACTAAGTCATATTCATTTTGTTGCAAATGATTTGGCTAAGAATAGATTAATACAAATGGGTGAGCTTCCAGACTCTATTTACACTATTGGTTCTCCAGATATTGATATTATGTTTTCAAATACGTTACCAACACTGGCTGTAGTAAAAGACTATTATAATATCCATTTTGAATCTTATGGGATTGCCATGTTTCATCCTGTGACTACTGAAATCGGTAACATGAGTACTTATGCTCATAATTTTGTCAGTGCTCTTGTGGCTAGTGGTAAACAATATGTGGTTATTTACCCAAACAATGATTTAGGGAGTGAGCATATTTTAAGAGCGTATAAACAATTTGATGACAACACTAACTTTAGAGTGTTTCCATCATTACGCTTTGAATATTTTTTAACGCTGCTAAAGCATGCTGAATTTACTATAGGTAATAGTAGTGCAGGTATACGAGAGGCTCCTTGTTATGGTATACCATCAATTAATGTTGGTACGAGACAGTATAATAGAAGCACAAATCAATCCATAATTAATACGACCTATGATGTAGTTTCTATAGAGAAAGGTATAAAAGAGATATATAATATTGCAGGCATAGTAGATATTAGTTATGGTAAAGGGAACAGTGCTAACGGGTTTTTAAATTCTTTGCAATTAGACAAGTTTTGGAGTATTAATCACCAAAAACAATTTGTAGATATTATATGAATAAGATAGGTCTTGTAATTACTGACGGCGTTGGTTTTAGAAATTTTATTTTAAGTGATTTTTTGAGAGAAGCTGAGCAAAACTTTGACAAGGTTGTCATTTACTCCTGTTTGCCAACATCTGTTTATTCGGGTCTTATTACTACTGCCGAAGTGGTTGAATTGGAGTTGTTTAGGGAGAATATATATACTTGGTTTTTTATGAAATGTAAAGAAGTAGCTCATTTACAATTACATAGAAAAGGTAATTTTGGAATTCAAGATGCCTTTAGAATCAATAAAGCCAAAAGTTCTTCAATACGTGGTTATGCTAAACGCTTTATTTTTATGTTTACGCATATATTTCATAGTGAAACCTGGATACAATGTTTTAATCGCTGGCAACAATACACTTTTAAAAATCATAAGATTACCCATGATTATATTACTCATCTGAAAACTGATGCTATAGATTTTTTATTTTTCACCCACCAACGCCCACCTTATATAGCTCCATTAATTTATGCTGCAGAGCAGCTTCATATTCCTACAGGTACTTTTATCTTTAGTTGGGATAATTTGGCATCCAAGGGTAGAATGGCAGGGAATTTTAATTATTATTTTGTTTGGAGTCATTTAATGAAGTCAGAACTTTTGCAATTTTACACATCAGTTCAAGAACAGCAAATTAAAGTAGTTGGGACACCGCAATTTGAACCTTATGTGTTAAAAAGATACCAGGTAACTAAATCAGAATTTGAAGACAATTTTAAAATTAACCCTAAGCTTAAAACTATTTGTTTTAGCTGTGGTGATGTCTCCACTAGTAAAAATGATCCTCTTTATATAGAAACTATAGCAGAGGCTATTCAAACTAACCAGCTAGGAGAAGCTGTGAATTTTTTAGTGCGTACCTCGCCAGCTGAAACTCCAGAACGGTTTATGTACTTAAAAGAAAAATACCCCTTTATCCTTTGGAATTACCCTAAATGGGATTTGGTTAGGCAAGACCATCAAGAAACATGGTCTCAGCGTGTGCCAACCGCAGAAGATATGAAGGACTTGCGCAGTATTCTACAATTCTGTGACGTGTTTGTTAATATGTGCTCTACCATGAGTTTGGATGCCATGTGTTTTGATAAACCAGTAATTAACCCTGTTTTTGGAACTATTGAAAATGGCTTATATGATGATCAGCGTTTTTTAAAGTATGCTCATTATAAACGTGTTGCGGATAGTGGAGCTGTAGCCATCTTAAAAACAAGTAAAGAACTCATTACCGCGATTGCTTTAGTTTTAGACGATAGTGAGTGCAGATTAGCATCTCAACGTACGTTACTAAATTTACAAGTAAGTTGTAAGCTAGAGGGTACATCAAAACGGATTGTTAATTCTATTAATAACTGCATTGAATGAGCTCAAAAACTATAGCCGTTATTTGTAATTATGAGATACGACCAGATCGTATAGGAGGCATGGATCGATTTTATGTAGCGTTTAATGAGAAAGCAAAAACTCAAGGCTGTTCTGTACATTGGTTTTTTAAAGGACAATCTATTTTTGAATTTTATAAATGTTTAAATATTACACTGACCAAAGACACGCCTGTTGAATCTTTATTTTTAAAGCATTTAAGTGAGAATTCTTATAACTATGGTTATATTATTACTCATTTTACGGAATTATGTACTAGCTTTTACAGAGATGTTAAAAAAAAGACTGGTGCTTACTGTATTGCCGTAGATCATAATCCAAGACCTTTGGAAGGATTTCCTCTAAAAAAGCGTCTTAAATTAAAAGTAAAGGGATTACTTTATGGTCGCTATATTGATTTGTTTATTGGTGTCTCTAAGTATACAGCAACACATATTCTTAAAGACTATGGTGGTTTTTTAAAACCCAAAGTGCAGGTTATTTATAACGGAATAGATGCTGAGGTATATAAAAGACGTGAACACTCCAATACCAATCGTTTTATGGTAGCTTCCCATTTACGTCCTTCAAAAGGTATTCTGGATTTATTAATGGCCTTATCATTACTCACAAAGGATGAACAATCTAAGTTAGCAGTAGATATTTATGGTGAAGGACCCATTGAAAATGAATTGAAACAACAGTGTCAATCCTTAGATTTGAATGGTTTTGTTTCTTTTAAAGGTAGTTCACCAGATTTGCCTGCGCTTTTTTGTAATTATGCCTTTATGATACAGCCCACTTATATGGAATGTTTTAGCTTGTCCATATTAGAAAGTCTATCCGCTAATGTTCCTGTTATAACAACTCAAGTAGGTGGTAATCTGGAAATTATTAAAGATGGTGTAAATGGGTTTGTTTTTAATGCAGGTGACATTAAAGCTCTTTCTAAAATAATTTCAAATATAATTGATCATAAAATGACCATTAAGACGCCGGTTGATGGGGATATTACCTCTTTTTATAATCTGGATCGCATGGTAGAAGATCATTTAGATTTAGTTAATAGGTCATCTGATGAAAAAGATATTGGTTAGATATGTTATTTAATTCAGCGACATTTTTAATATTTTTTGCTAGCGTTTTTGCTATATACTGGTTTGTATTTAACCATAAGAAACATTATCAAAATATACTGTTACTTATTGCGAGCTACGTGTTTTACGGATGGTGGGATTGGCGATTTTTGTCGCTTATTTTATTAAGTACTGTAGTTGATTTTTATGTTGGAACATGGATTTCAAATTCACAAGTTGTTAAGCGGAGAAAGTTTTTATTAGGTATTAGTTTAGGTATCAATTTGGGCTTGCTAGGTTTTTTTAAGTATTATAATTTTTTTATAGACAACTGGATTGAAGCATGGTCTAGTTTGGGTGTCACCATGCATGCAAGCTCTTTAAGAATTATATTACCAGTTGGGATATCATTTTACACTTTTCAGACTTTAAGTTATACGATTGATGTTTATAGGAAAAAGATAGAGCCAACAAAACATTTTATAAATTTTGCAACCTTTGTGGCTTTCTTTCCACAGCTTGTTGCCGGTCCGATTGAACGCGCTGCAAATTTGCTTCCTCAGTTTTCAGCTAAAAGAATGTTCAATTATAGTCAGGCAACTTCTGGATTGAAATTGATGATTTGGGGTTTTTTTAAGAAGGTGGTTATTGCTGATAACTGCGCTTTTTTTGTGAACCAAATATTTGAAAATTCGCATGCTTATGGTTCAACCGAACTTGCGTTAGGAACTGTGTTATTTGCTTTTCAGATTTATGGTGATTTTTCAGGGTATTCTGATATTGCCATTGGTACAGCTAGATTGTTTGGGTTTGACTTAATGACTAATTTTAAATTTCCATATTTATCAAAAAATATTGCTGACTTTTGGAGGCGTTGGCATATATCTTTATCCACCTGGTTTAGAGATTATCTTTATATTCCGCTTGGTGGTAGTAGAGTAAGTATCAAGAAGCAAGTTAGAAATGTTTTTATCATTTTTTTAGTGAGCGGATTTTGGCATGGTGCTAATTGGACATTCATAGTTTGGGGCGGATTTCATGCAATTTTATTTATTCCTTTATTATTACAAAGCAAGAATAGGCGACACTTACATGAAAATAAAATACGTACTATTGAGATATTAAAAATATTTTCAACTTTTGTTTTAGTTTGTTTGGCTTGGATTTATTTTAGGGCTGATTCTATTTTATCAGCCAATGATTATATGATTAATATGTTTAAAGGCAACGACTTTTCTATGGGTGTTTTTATTAAAAGCCCAAAATATTTATTGTTGACATTAATTTGTTTTAGTTCGATTATTTTACTACTATTTGAGGAAGTAAGGGCCTATTTAAAAGGTGATAATGAGGTGTTGCTTTCGAAAACAGGAAGTGCATTTTATATTTTATTAATTATGTTTATGGGAGTTTTTAAAAATCCCATAGAATTTATATATTTTCAGTTTTAGTGAGGCTTTTTTTAATAAATATCATAAAATTCGGCCTAATAGTTTTTTTATTGGCACAACTATTTGGATTTGGAAGTCTTTATTTATTGCGTAAATCGGCTTTTTACAAACCGAGCTTTTTAGCGAATCAGGTTATTGATAAAGAGTTTGATTATATTATTTTAGGATCAAGTACAGGTTTAACTACTTTGAATTCTTTGCAGATTGATAGTATTACTGGTTTAAGTGGGATTAATTTAAGCATGGATGATACTTCAATGGGTAGTCATTATTTGATGCTTGAGCATTTTTTTGGGTTACAGAAAAAGACTCGATATTGTGTGCTCACTATTAGTGATTTTAATATGGATAAGGAAAACTCTGAGATGAGCGGGAATGATTATAGATTTTTACCCTTTATATCAGAATCATATGTTTATGATTATTATAAGACTTATGAAAAAGGTTTCATAAAGCCTTTAGTACATTCAAAATATTTTCCTTTATTAGGCGTAGGATATTATAATGCTGAAATTTTTTACCCCTCTATAATGTCATTATTTCAGCGTGAAAAAAGGAATCGTTTTGATAATAAAGGAAATTACAAGTTTCCAAATACTAATTTAAATATAGATAGAGAGTTTAAAGACGTGTCATTTGACGTTAAGAATCCTTTTTTTGAAAAGATAAAATCCCTTTGCGAACAAAATAACGTCGAATTAATTGTTTATCAGCCACCAATTTTTAAGAGGCGGAGTTATACTTTGGATTCTATAAAAAACTTTATTAATCATTCAAATATATTAAAAGGCAAGCAGTATTTTGTTGATTTTCTTCATGTTAATGAAGAAGGGAGAGAAAAAGCAACAGAGGCTTTAGCCAACGTTTTAAAATCTATTTAGTTTTGGCACTTCAAGTTGTAATATGCATATTTGTGATATGTTGAGTATAGGCTTTTTAACCCCAGAGTATCCACATCCAGAATTATCTCGTTCAGGTGGTTTGGGGACTAGTATCAAAAATTTGGCAACAGGGTTAGTATCTTATGAACATAATGCGACGATATTTGTTGTAGGTCAGGATAAAGAATGTCATTTTTTTGATGAAGGTGTGAAAATTGTAAGTATAAAAAAAGAAATTCATTTTGCATTTAATTGGTATTTGGAGCGTAAACGCATTCAACGTATCATTCAAAGGTATATAGATGCTGAAGAAATTCAGCTTATTGAAGCACCAGATTGGACAGGAATCCCTGCTTTTATGAAATTTGATATTCCATTAATTATTCGACTTAATGGGAGTGATGGATATTTTTGTTATTTGGATGGCCGAAAGCAAAAATGGAAGCATCATTTTTTAGAGGGAAAAGCTTTAAAAAGTGCTGATTATATTGTTTCTGTTAGCACATTTACGGCAGATTTAACCAAGAAAATTTTTAAACTCAATTCATCTATTGAAACTATTCATAATGGAGTAGATGTTGATGTATTTAAACCTATTGAAACAGATATTAATGAAGGGCAATTGCTCTATTACGGTACTATTATCAGAAAAAAAGGAGTTTTGGAACTCGCCAAGGCATTTAACCTTGTTGTTCAAAAAGCTCCAACGACCACACTATTGTTAATTGGTAAAGATGCTGTTGATGTGTTTGATAAAATTTCTACTTTGGATATATTTTTCAGCATTTTGTCAGAGCAAGCCAAAAAGCAAGTAAGCTATCTAGCAGAAGTGCCTTATAAAGAGATTCAGATATATATTGCAAAAGCACACATTGTTGTGCTTCCAAGCTTTGCAGAAGCTTTCCCTATGACCTGGTTGGAAACTCTTGCTATGGGTAAGGCATTGATTAGCTCTGATATAGGTTGGACTGAAGAATTAATGGTTGATGGTAAAACGGGTTATACGGTTAATCCGAAAAATCACAATGAGTTTTCTGAAAAGATTTTGAAATTATTAGGTGATTTAGAACTTTGTGAAGCATTTGGTAAATCAGGTAGAGATCATGTTGCGGATAATTTTTCTTCAAAAATAATTACCGAACAAAATTTGAAGTATTATAAAAGTATTATACTTAAATGATTATCATCTCACATAAACAAGATGTTCTCACAAGTGTTACTGACTTTGACACACAAACCACGATTGATGTGATGAGTACATCATTAAGTGCTGTATTATTTGAATTGGCAGCACGATTTCCGGACTCCTTATTAATATGGTGTCATGATGATTTGAGATCCCACTTAGATATGAATGGTTTTAAATCTGTATTTCATCATCACCTTATTATGGCGTCCTATGAGGCAAGATCCTCTTATTTTATATCAGATGAAATTGGTTATGTAGATTCGTCACCATTTGTAAATATCAAAAGAAATGTTAGATATCCAACATGGCTTATGAGTAGTTCTGTTGGTGGCGTACGGTCAGAAGTTTTATTATGTTATGATGGTACTATCTACCATAATAAGTCACTTGATTATACATTAAGTTCTATAGCGAAGCAAGGGATGGCTGAAGGATTATTTTGCTATTCTGCACCAGAATTATTACAATCAGACCTAACCGTTTTGGAATCACACAAGCCCTCTAGGTTTACTTTATATAAATTTGTCAAGGAACATTACAAGCCTCATTGGATGTTTTTGGTATTTTTTTGTAACCTGATTTATGAACATCGGCTAGACTTGTTACCTTTATTAAGTTCTTTATTTATTTCACAACTAAATATTAAGCCAGACTTAACATCAATAAACTTAGCTTCCAGCCATTTGTATAATCTTGATGGCGTTACTGTAGATGTTATTATTCCCACAATGGGCAGAAAATCATTTTTGTACGATGTTTTAATTGATTTGTCAAAACAAACCATATTACCGAATCGAGTTATTATTGTAGAGCAGAATCCTAGTACTGATAGTGTATCTGAATTAGATTATATTACTAATAAAACAACTTCTTGGCCGTTTAAAATAATACATCACTTTATACATCAAGTAGGAGCCTGTAATGCTAGAAATTTGGCAATAAGTGAAATAGTGTCTGATTATGTATTTATGGCAGATGATGATATACGATTTATGTCAAATTTATTAGAAAATACAATGACTACCATGGTTAATTTTGAGTTACATGTGGCTACCTTAAGTTGTTTGCAAGAAGGAGAAATAGATAGTCAAAACCAGATTATACAATGGCACACATTTGGAACGGCTTCTAGTATTGTTTCTAGAACTTTTGCGCAAAAAGTGTCGTTTGACATGGGTTTTGAATATGGTTATGGAGAGGATAGTGATTACGGCATGCAACTACGTAATTTGGGTGCTGATATAGCGTATTTCCCGCACTGCAAATTATTGCACCTAAAAGCTCCAACAGGTGGTTTTAGAACTAAAGTTAAACAGCTTTGGGAAGAAGATATTATTGAGCCAAAACCTTCACCAACCGTTATGTTGTTTTTTTTAAAATATAAAACGAGGTATCAACTACATAGTTACAGAACGCTTTTGTTTTTTAATTTTTTTAAACTACAGCCAAATAAAAATATTATTACTTATTTGCTTAATATGAATAAGCGTTGGAAACAAAGTTTATATTGGGCTAAGCAATTGCAATCAGATAATCAACTAGAAAACAGATGAAATTTGCATTAGTCATATGCACATATATGAGACCACAATCGTTACTGAGTTTATTATATTCTGTAAGTAACCAATTACTATATCCTGATGAAATTTTAATTGTAGATGGCTCCACCAATGATGATACAAAACATACTTTAACACAAAACCATTTCCCTAGTCTAGTCTATTATAAAGTTGATGATAAGCACAGAGGTCTAACTAAACAGCGCAACTTTGGAATTTCTAAAGTATCTAAGGATACAGACATTGTTTGTTTTTTGGATGATGACACGATTCTTGAAGCAGACTATTTTAAACATTTAATACATAGCTATAGCCTACATCCTGAGGCCTTAGGTGTTGGTGGCTATATTACTAATGAAGTTGTTTGGAAACCAACTGTAGGGTCGATTAACTCTAAGAAATTTTATTACGATGATTGGATGCGTGATGAGCCATTGAGGTTTCAGGTTCGCAAATGGTTTGGATTAGCACCAGATACACCGCCTTGTTATTTACCCATGTTTTCGCATGGGCGTTCCGTGAGTTTTTTACCACCTTCAGGTAAGATATATCCTGTAGAGCACTTTATGGGAGGCGTGTCTTCTTATAGAACAGAAGTTTTTGTACAGTTACAATTTTCTTCCTATTTTGAAGGTTACGGTTTGTATGAAGATGCCGATTTTTGTTTGCGTTTAGCTAAACTAGGTTCACTATTTGTGAATACATCAGCTCAATTGGAGCATCATCACGAAGCCTCTGGTAGACCCAATAGGTATCGCTATGGTAAGATGGTCATCAGAAATGGTTGGTATATTTGGAGGGTGAAATATCCAAAGCCTACCTTAAAAGCAATGTTTAAATGGCATTTAACCGCTATTTTACTGATGAAGCTTACGTTTTTAGGTGCGTTTAAAGCTACTGATAAAAAACAGGTATTTTTAGAAGGTTTGGGACGTTTTGTTGGTTGGTGGAGTTTATTTATAAAAAAGCCTAAATTAGATAAAATTTAAAAATGTTTACAACCTTTAAGCAAGATATTAAAAAGTATGTTAGTTATAGTAACAAGAACTGGGTTGTTTTACTTTTAACACAACAAGGTCTTTGGGCTATATTTGTGTATCGTTTTTCTCATTCTATATACAAGAGCAAAGTACCAGTTATTATAAAAAAAATACTTTTGATTCCTTGTGTTTTAAGTCAAAAATGGATTGAAATAATTGCAGGCATTTCGATACCATATTCAGCTGTGATTGGTAAAGGTTTTTATATAGGACATTTTGGAGGAATCATTATTAACGCCAATACTGTGATTGGAGATGATTGTAATATCTCTCAAGGTGTCACATTAGGTGTTAGTGGCAAAGGCAATGAGCGAGGGGTTCCAGTCATAGGTAATAGGGTTTATATTGGTGCTAATTCAGTGGTAGCTGGGAAAATTTTTATTGGAGATGGTGTAGTGATTGGAGCTAATACTTTTGTTAATAAAAGTGTAGCCGCTAATACTACCGTATTAGGTGTTCCAGCCATTAAAATAAATAATCATAATTCAGATTATTATATATGAATAATATACCATTAAAACTGTTAGTTGTTACTTATGCCCCTACAATACTTTTTGAAGGTAAATTACAATCATATCCACCTTATGTTAATGAAATGGACGTGTGGTTTAAATGCGCCGATAAAGTGAAAATATTAGCACCATTTGGATATCCAACTAAGGTGTTTTTAAAACCATTTGAAAATAAAAACATAGATCGTTTGTATATACCTTTTGTCTCATTTCACACATTTAGAAATATTGTTTTAAGCGTCTTTCAAATACCTTATATAATAATTCAATTATTTAGAGGGATGTTTTGGGCCAATCATATACACTTTAGATGTCCAGGTAATGTGAGTTTGTTGGGTTGTATCATTCAAATATTTTTTCCAAGTATAGCAAAGTCAACCAAATATGCTGGCAACTGGGATCCCAATAGTAACCAACCTTGGAGTTACCGCCTGCAACAGGCCATTTTGCGCAATACATTTTTAACCAGAAATATGAAAGTGTTGGTTTATGGTGAATGGCCTAATGAAACCAACAATATCCATCCGTTTATTTCGGCCACTTATACAGAGGCTGAAAAACTACCTTTTGTGAAACGTGATTATAGTCAACCCTTAGAGTTTGTATTTGCAGGTGCTTTAGTGGTTGGGAAACGTCCTTTGTTGGCTGTCCAAGTTATTGAATCTTTAAATAAAAGAGGTATACTAGCTGTTTTACACATGTATGGTGACGGTCCTTTAATGTTGGAGTTACAGTCATATATACTTGAACATCAATTGGAAGCTTATGTGATTTTGTATGGAAATCAAGATAGAACTGTAGTCAAGGAGCGTTTAATTAACGCACATTTTAATATTTTGCCTTCCAAAAGCGAAGGCTGGCCAAAAGCGGTTGCTGAGGGGATGTTTTTTGGATGTATCCCAGTCGCTACTTCAGTATCTTGCGTCTCTTGGATGCTAGGAGAAGGGAAACGTGGTATTTTAATAGCTCCTGATTTGGAACAGGCAGTTTCGAAAATTATAGACACGTTAACCCATAAAGATTTAGATGCTATGGCAGAAGCTGCCTTAACATGGTCACAGCAATACACGTTTGATCGTTTGGAGGCTGATATTAAGGCGGTTTTGGAAGGGAGGTTTTAGTAACCACCCCGTCTTGCGGACACCCCTCCTTGAAAAGGAGGGGATTTTTTGAACTTCTTTTCAAACTCCCTTTTCTTTGCTCGCGCAAATTCATCCCCTCTTTAACTAAAGAGGGGAACAGGTACTTTATGTTGTTTTAGGAATATAGATACTTTTTACCAATCAATAAACTAACTAACCAGCTCCTCCCTTCGTCTGAAGGGAGGTGGCTAAACCGACGGTAGGAGGTTTAGACGGAGGGTTTGACACAAGTTGCATATATTTAATATAAATCAAACTCTCTTTTTTTTCAAACTCCCCGTCCAGACTTTGTCTGTCCACCCCTCTTTGTCTAAAGAGGGGAACAAGTAGTTATATTATTTTGGTTAATTTCAAGCTTTCTTTCTTTGTTTAGGCCTGTGTGCCGACTCTCCCTTTGCTAAAATAGTCTACAGGAATGTTTTATATGCTTGGTCGTCCTCTTGTGTCAAACTCCCTTTTCTTTGCTCGCGCAAATTCATCCCCTCTTTGTCTAAAGAGGGGAACAAGTAAGTAGTGTTGTTTATAGCTTCTAATGCTATGTAAGGATTTAAAATTTAATTACTTTAGCTCAAAAATTAATATGAGGGTTTTGCAACTAATAGATTCGCTAGATACAGGCGGTGCCGAACGGATGTCTGTAAATTTGGCTAATGCGCTTAGTGATGAGGTTGATGGCTCTTATTTATGCGCCACTAGGGCAGAAGGGTTGTTGAAAGCTTCCATAAATCCTGAGGTGTCGTATCTATTTTTAAAGAAGCGCAGTGTTTTTGATTTGGCGGCTCTTTATAGATTTTATCGATTAGTAAGTAAAGAACAGATTTCTATCATACACACCCATTCATCCTCTTTTTTTTTAGGAACGTTGACAAAATTGATGTATCCGAAGGTTAAATTAATTTGGCATGACCATTATGGGAATAGTGAACTGCTAACCAAGCGTCCCTACAAAATATTGCGATTTTGTTCACGTTTTTTTGATATGGTTTTTTGTGTAAACACTGCTTTAGTCACTTGGAATCGAATTCATTTAAAAACTCCTCATATTGAGTTTCTGTCTAATTTTGTGCTGCCTTCAAAAACAATCAACAAGACTTCAGAGCTCAACGGAAGAACTGGTAAGCGCATTTTATGTTTAGCCAACCTGAGACCTCAAAAGGATCACCTTAGTTTATTGAAGGCCTTCAGAAAAGTTCATTCATTATTTCCAGAATGGACCCTGCATTTGGTAGGTAAAGATTTTAACGATGGTTATTCTAATCAGATAAAACAATATATTAGTAAAGAGCATATGGATGCTTCTGTGTTTTTGTATGGTAGTAAATCGGATACAGAGTATATTATATCACAATGCGACATTGGTGTGTTGTCGTCCATTTCAGAAGGCTTACCTTTATCGTTAATTGAATATGGTTTTGGAGGGCTGGCTGTTGTTGCGACTGATGTAGGAGATTGTAGACGTGTTATAAAAGATTATAGTGTTGGTAAGTTAGTCAAGCCAAATGATACTGAAGCTATGAGTGATTGTTTGGTATCTTATATAGAGGATGCTGTACATAGAAAGGACATAGGTCATAATTTGAAAGTGTTTGTTCAGGATTATTTTTCAAAAGAAGCAATTATTAAGTCGCTCATATTAAACTATAAAAAGGTGTTATCTCGTTGATGGGTATAAAAAAAAACAAAAAATATAGCTATCATTTTACCAATGATTTATATGTAATCTTAATTTTATTACATATTGTTTTAGGTGTTTTTATCAATCAAATTCCGAGTTTTTCTAAGCTGTATTTTATTGTTGTTTGTTCTTTTTTTGTTTTTAAGCTTATTACTGTTGATAAACGCGATAAGACCATGTGGGTACTGTTTGGTGCTGCCTATATAGCAGCTGCGGAATCCCTATTCAGAATGACTGGTGGTGGCTTATTTTATGAGTTTTCCAAGTATTTTATTATTCTATTGATGCTGATTGGCATGTTCTTTAACGGGGTCTCTGGGAAGGCCTATCCCTATTTTATCTATTTGATTTTATTGGTGCCTGCCGTATTGGTGGCTTCTATGAACTTGGGCTATGATTTGAATTTTAGGACCAGTGTCGCCTTTGTTTTAAGCGGACCTGTTAGTTTAGGTGTTTCTGCTCTATATTGTTATGATAAACGCCTTAATCAAGAACAACTACTCCAGATTGTGGCCTGTATGAGTTTCCCCATTATTACTATGACGACTCATTTGTTCTTATTTAACCCTAGCGTTAAAGACGTTATTACCGGTACAGGATCAAATTTTGCTACTTCTGGTGGTTTTGGTCCCAATCAGGTGTCTACGCTTTTAGGGTTGGGCATGGTTGCTTTTGTGGTTCGTTATTTTTTAAAATCGCCCACTTTATTTTTGAAACTATTTAATTTAGTGCTGCTATTTGCAGTTAGTTTTAGAGCTTTGGTAACCTTTAGTCGTGGTGGTGTGTTTGCTGCCATTATTGTGATTGCTGCCTTTTTATGGATTTTATATCAGCAATCTGGTTATCGACAAAAGCAGCAAATTGTAGTCATGTTTTTACTCTTAGTATCGGTAGGGATGCTAACCTGGTGGTTTAGTTCCAATCAAACCAGTGGATTATTAGATAATCGTTATGCTAATCAGGATTCGATAGGAAGAGAAAAAGAAGATATTACGACAGGTAGAGTAGATTTATTCGTCCATGAGATTCAAGGATTTTTAGATCATCCTTTCTTAGGCGTGGGAGCGAGTGGGATGAAGCAGGAACGATTAGAGCAAGAGGGCCAAATTATAGCTTCCCATAATGAAGTAAGTCGCTTGTTGTCCGAGCATGGTATGCTTGGGATCATCATTTTATTATTACTAATTATTAAGCCCTTGGCCTTTAGAACCCATCGCAAAGGCAATATTTTGTTTTATGCCTTTTTGGCTTTTTGGTTTGCCACAGTTAACCATTCTGCAATGCGAATTGCAGCTCCCGGGTTTATATACGGATTAGCCTTATTACATATTGTACATGAAAAAAAACGTCCTATACATAGGCAATTACCTCCAAGATAAGAAGCGAAATGCTTCTTATATGTTTACGCTGGGAAATCTCCTTGAAAATGAAGGGTATCATTTGACCTATGCATCTTGTTACAACAATAAAGTACTGCGCTTGGTTAACATGTTGTATGCTGTTATAAGAAAGCGAGGCAGCACAGACTATGTGCTTATTGATACCTATAGCACTCAGAATTTTTATTATGCTGTCATGGTAAGTAGTCTTTGTAGATGGTTGCAGTTGTCTTATATTCCAATTTTACATGGAGGAAACTTACCAAGGCGTCTAAAGAAATTTTCTAAATTATCTCAGACGATTTTTAGAAATGCTCACATTAATGTAGCACCTTCTGGATATTTGAAAACCGCTTTTAAGGAAGCCGGTTATGCTAATACGATTTACATTCCTAATACTTTACAAATTGCAGATTATCCATTTATGAAACGGCCCAAGGATGTTATTAGGTTATTGTGGGTACGATCGTTTTCTGAGATTTATAATCCCTTGTTGGCAGTTAAGGTTTTAAAATCATTGGTTGTTAAGGGATTTGAGGCGACCTTGTGTATGGTTGGTCCCAACAGTGACGGAAGCATAGAAAACGTTGAGAAGTATTGTAATCTGCATCAATTGGATGTTGCATTTACAGGTAAGCTATCAAAAGCAGCCTGGATCGAGTTGTCTCAGCAATACAATATATTTATAAACACGAGTAATTTTGACAATGCTCCCGTAAGTGTTATAGAAGCCATGGCTTTAGGTTTACCTGTTGTTTCTACCAATGTAGGAGGGATGCCTTATTTAATTAACCATAAGACCGATGGGCTTTTGGTGGAATCTAACAGTGTGGATAACATGGTTGATGCTATTTTACACCTATATGACAATCCGGATTTTGCTATCACATTAGCTTTGAATGCACGATGTAAAGTAGAACAATTTGATTGGGAAGTGGTTAAACAGGAATGGTTTGATGTTTTGAAGTAGGTTATAAAAGGCAAAAGGCAAAAGGCAAAAGGGAATAGGGAATAGCCAATAGTCAATAACCAAAAGGGAATAGGGAATAGCCAATAGCCAATAGTCAATAACCAAAAGGGAATAGGGAATAGGGAATAGGGAATAGGGAATAGTCAAAAGGCAAAAGGCAAAAGGCAAAAGGGAATAGGGAATAGGGAATAGCCAATAGCCAATAGTCTATAACCAAAAGGCAAAAGGGAATAGGCAATAGGCAAAAAAGGCAGTAGTTAAAAGTATATTGAGAATTATTAAGAAACCATTAATTAATAGACTTGTTTGCTTTTAATTAATTGAAGTTCTTATATTTACATTTTTAACCAACTGCGATATGTCCAAGAAAAAAGGAATTCATTTTGAAATCTCTGAACGCAAAATTTTATTGCGCATTATGGATACCCTCTTCGTTCTTGGTGCTCTTTACCTCATAGGTTCAAGCTTCCATTTTGAATATTTTACAGTGACTAAAGCACAGTGGTTATGGTCTTTAGTTTTAACCTTATATATTACTATTTTTGGTACTGTTTTTGAACTTTATGATTTGAAAGCTTCTAGTAAGTTAGATACCACTTTTAAAAATATTGTATTAACAGTTTCACTCACCGTTTTGGTGTATTTGTTTACTCCGTTTATTACACCTTTTTTACCCGAAAAACGGTTGCAAATACTTTACTTTTACTTAGCCATTATTGGTGCTCTGTTTTTATGGCGTGTTGCTTATGTAACGTTTATTGCATCTCCGCGGTTTTACAAAAAAGTTATTATTATTGGTGAGATTTCAAATATGGAAACTATTGTCACAACCATTAGTAAATCTGACCCTAATTATAAGATTGTAGGTTTTATTAATAGTGAAGGGCAAGTTGAAGATCGTATTTCATTTAAAGGCTTAAAAGAGTATTTGCCATTTGAATTGCCAGATGTTATTATAGAAGAACATATTTCAGAAATTGTGGTGGCTATTTATGATTCTGATAATATTACTTCTGATATATACAGTCAGCTAACCATGTTGTTGGAAAAAGGCTTTGCCATACGAGAATATACACAGGTATATGAAGAAATCACTAAACGTGTTCCTGTGCAATATGTTGGAAAAGATTTTTATAAGTACTTTCCGTTTAGTCGGAGTAATCAGAACCGATTGTATATGTTCTATCATCGTTTTATGGACGTTACTTGTGCTATTATTGGTTTGGTTATGGGTGTTTGTTTATTGCCTTTTGTATTAATTGGAAACTTGATAGCAAACAGAGGTCCTTTGTTTTATAAGCAAGAGCGTATTGGTAAGCATGGTCATTTGTTCAATATTGTTAAGTTAAGAACCATGATTAAGAATGCTGAGTCAGAAGGTGTTCAATGGGCAGAGAAAAATGACGTACGTGTTACTCCTTTTGGACGTATTCTACGTAATAGCAGAATTGATGAAATTCCACAGTTTTATAATGTACTTAAAGGAGAAATGAGCATAATTGGCCCTAGACCAGAACGTCCTTATTTTGTAAAGGAACTCTCTCAGATTATTCCTTTTTATGAAACACGACATAGTATTAAACCAGGTTTGTCTGGTTGGGCACAAGTTAATAGCAGGTATGGAGGCTCCGTTGAAGATAGTCTTGAAAAGCTTCAGTATGATTTATATTATATTAAACATCGTAGCTTCTTTTTGGATCTTAATATTTTAGTAAAGACTATGAGTACTGTTCTGTATTACAGAGGGCAGTAGTAGTTGTTAAGTCGTTAAGTTGTTTAACTGTTTATTATCTAGTTAAAGGTTAAAACCCTGCAATTTTATTGCAGTTACTTTAGTTTCTATAAATGTTTTAGTTTTGTTGTATGTCAAACTACCGCAAGAATTCGCATTCAATAAGTAATTTGAGTTGTCATTTAGTATGGGCGACGAAATATCGTTATTCTGTTTTGGAAGGCGATATTCAACATCGTTGCCGTGATTTGATGATACAGATATGTAATTCTGAAAATGTTCAAATTCTAAAAGGTGTTGTAAGCAAAGACCATATTCATATGCATGTTGAGTATCCACCTTCATTGAGTGTAAGTATTTTAGTAAAGAAATTAAAAGGACGTTCTTCTCGACTTCTACAAAAGGAATTCCCAAAGTTGAACAAGCAATATTTGGGACGTCATTTTTGGGCTGTAGGTTATGGCGCATGGAGTACTGGAAAGTTAACAGACGAAATGGTTCAAGAGTATCTTGAGCACCATAAAGATAAGCCCAATTCAGAAAAGGGCAACTGGATTTTAGAGTAATGCTAAAAAAGAATTTCATTCTTTGTTTTAAAACTATGGACTTCCAGTCCATAGTGGTTTATTTGCTGATTTGGAAGTGATGCACTAAATATACATAACGAATCGCTAATGCCAATAGTAATGGAATCAACGTTATGGCAAATACTTGTACACCAACCACCCAATGAAATACCAACAAACTGAGCATAATCAATAAAAATTTCAGGTATCTGGTAAACCAAGCTTTTGGTTTTTGACGTCTTAGTTGTCCAATCATAAATATATTAAGTGCAAAAGCCCAAAGCAGATTGTAATTATGCGCTGTGGCACTATGGTCTGTGGCAAACCACAACAGTAATAAGAAAACACCGATTAATCCAGTAATGATGAACAATGTGATGTCCAACCATTTGGAGCGTTTGCCTTTTTTGTAATCGTTATAGGTGATCCAGATAATTAACAAAGCAATTACGCCTAGAATGACTAAAGGACTTGATACTATATTAGACGATGTTGCCTTTTCTTTTTCAGTAAATAAAACCTGACTCTCACTTACCAAGGGTTTGCCTTCTTTAAGTGTGGCTTTACCAAAAAATTTATGGATGTTTTCAGGCAGAAACATTTGCTCCTCTGGCGTAGCAACTTTATCAATGACGGCTCCTAAAGCAATGTCAATACCTAAACTTCCCCAAGAATTCTTGTCTAAGTTGTTATGAATTAAGGTTCTAAACGTTTGTGGCTTGTAATCGTCAGGTGAGTTAAATAGAATCAAATTATTTAGTGCTACTTCTGTAACATCCCTAATTTTTGTGGCACAATTATCATAAAAGAAATCGTATAGATAGGCCCTATTTTCTGGCTTATAATTGTTTAGTAAATAGTTATATAACTTTTGTTTTTCGGCTTGTTCCAGATTTAATGCTTGCTCCTTGATGGTTCTGTTTTGCCAAGTATAAAAGTTTTTTACGTCATTAAAAGCATCTGCACCAATTGAATAGCTGAGTTTTCCACGAGCAAAATTTAAATAAAAGCCAGGGTCATTAAATGGGAAACGACCATAGTCAAACACCACATCAATGCCTTTAGCATCGTCTTTTATTCTAAATCCATTATGACCAAAAGCATCGTTTAAATTGGTGCCTGGATCAATGGTCAAGACGCTTATTTCAGCATTTGGAGATAGTGTTTGCGATATAGCAATTTGAAAACTGAAAAAACATAAAAGAAGTAAACATCGCATCGCTAAAAATTATAATTATCTAAAGATACTAAAATCGAGTTTTAACGAAAATACGTTGGAGTATAATGCCACACTTTGGTCTCCAATATCCGTAAAGGCATAATCTAATTGGATGCCACGATATTTAAAACCAACCCCAAAACTGGGTTGAAACGACAATTGTTCAGAATTGTCTATTTGCAACTCGTTTTGAAAATTACCCATTCCAGCTCTTAAAAAGACTAAATCTGTATAGCCAAATTCAAAACCAAGTGCAGGATTGATACTCGCTACAGAACTAGAAATAATATCATTATTCTCTTCAAAACGTATGTTTAAATCAACTTCTGTTCTTAGTGTATAGTCATAATTAAAGGTGAACATCTTTGAGGCTCCAAATTGTATTTTCGGAATGGTGATTTCTGTTCCTTCAGGAACTTCTTGATTTTGTCCCTCAACAGCATCTTGTATTTGAGTAAATTTGTCTTCGTTAATAGACCAGGCATTAAAGGTTGTTGTAATGTCACGTACCATAATCCCGATTTTCCAATCGTTTTTACTTTCAAACTGAATTCCTAAATCGAGACCAAATCCCCAAGACGAGGCAAAATCCCCGATCACACGACGAATGACCTTTGCATTAACGCCATAGTTTAGACCATCAATTGGCAACTTTCTGGCATAAGAAAAAGTGAGCGCATAATCGGCTGCAGAAAATAAATTAATACGGTCATAATTTACGTTGCCTTGTTCGTCAATAAGTTGCGTAGTGTCTAGAATATCATCGACACCAAACCTGATAAAAGATATTCCAATAGCACTTCTATCATCCAAGGGTTTTGCAAAAGCGATATAGTTGTAATTGGCAATATTTGCGAAGTAGCTTGAGTGCATTAATGCCACTTGGTTATCTTCTAAATGCACCAATCCGGCTGGATTCCAGTAGCCTGAATTTACATCGGCTGTATGACCAACCACAGCATTACTCATCCCTAACGCAGCGGCATCCACACCAATATTCATAAATTCGTTAGAGTATTTTCTGGTGGTTTGCGCAAACAGCATTGACGTACTTAGTACTAGTACAAGGAGTAAGCAATTTTTCAATGGCAAAATTTTTTACAAAGATGCATAATTCACCTAATAAACTCTAATTTTTGGTACTTATTGTTAAGTTGGGCTCTTAATCTGAAATAGTTTATTATTTTTACTTCATCTAAAATATTTAGACCTTGAAGAAACACCTTCCCAATTTTGTCACCTTATTGAATGTTCTTTGCGGAAGTATTGCTGTGCTATTTGCGGTGAATGGCAATATGCCTGCAACAGCACTGTTTGTTTTTTTAGGCATCTTCTTTGATTTCTTTGATGGTTTACTGGCACGAAAATTAAAGGTGCAAAGTGAACTGGGTTTGCAACTGGATTCGTTAGCAGATATGATAACCAGTGGCTTGGTGCCAGGTTTGGTGATGTTTCATTTATTGAGTTTAACTGTTGGAGATTTTAGCTTGGTTAATAAATCCAATGAATGGTCAGATTCAATCTTAGGAAACATAGAGCTTTTACCTTTTTTAGGATTGCTCATTACATTGGCTTCAGCCTATCGCTTGGCAACGTTTAATATTTCAACCAATCAGAGCGATAGTTTTATTGGCTTACCAACACCTGCAAATGCCTTGCTTATTTTATCCTTTCCGTTGATTATGGAATATCAGGATAATGATATGATGAACAATATTATTTTGAATCCATGGTTTTTAATAGGAATCACCTTAATTAGTTCTTATTTACTGAATGCCAAGATAAAACTCATAGCCTTAAAGTTTAAAACATGGAGTTTTAAAGATAATGCTGCACGATATCTGCTTATTATCCTCGCTATTATCCTTCTTATTATATTTAAGTTTGCAGGTATTCCTTTAATCATTTTACTTTATATTTTGATGTCCTTAGCATCAAAATAATTTTTAAAAAGCGTAACCAACTATATGGCATCTGGATTTTTTGCATTACTTGACGACATATCTGCACTTATGGATGATGTGGTTGTAATGAGTAAGATTACCACCAAAAAAACTGCTGGTATTCTTGGAGATGATTTGGCTGTGAATGCTGAAAAAGCATCTGGATTTGTCTCATCGAGAGAAATACCTGTTTTATGGGCAATAAGCAAAGGCTCATTTTTAAACAAATTAATCATTCTACCCATTGCTTTTTTACTGAGTGCTTTTTTACCATGGGCAGTAACCGTTATATTGGTTTTGGGAGGTGTTTATTTGGCTTTTGAAGGTGCAGAGAAAATTTATGAATATTTTGTGCCACACGAGCATGGGCCTAAAGTGGTTAAAAATAAAAATTTAACTGAGACTGAAATTTTGGAATTAGAGAAAAATAAAATAAAATCTGCTATAGTAACTGACTTTATACTTTCCATAGAAATTGTGATTATTGCCTTAGGTACTGTTGTTGGTGAATCGCTTTTATTTCAAATACTTGTTGTTAGTATTGTTGCAATTATTGCCACGGTTGGTGTTTATGGTATTGTTGCTCTAATTGTAAGGATGGATGATTTGGGATTGCGCTTGGTAAAAATGAGTAATGGTGATAGGAGTTTTTTGAAATTTATAGGTACCTTATTGGTTAATGCATTACCCTTGATTATCAAGTCGCTTTCTGTCATTGGTACAATTGCGCTGTTATTAGTGGCAGGTGGTATTTTTAATCACAATATTGAATACTTACATCACTTTTTAGAAACTTGGCCAGGTTTTATACGAGATTTTGTAATTGGCTTAGGTGTTGGTGTATTGGCCCTTTTGGTTTTTAAGATGGTTAAAGTACTTATTAAATTAGTGTGTTGAGTACATTTGAATAGACACTGTTGATATTTTATTTCAAAACAGCCATTGTTGGTGTTTTATTACAGCACTGCCATTGTTGGTGTTTTTCACCAACAATTAATAATGAATGAATAATGAATAAAATAATAAAATGAATTTAACACCAAATAAGATAGAAGGTTGTCCTCAGTTTTATACTGCCACCATACTCAATTGGAATAAACTCTTAACTCCTGATAAGTATAAGCTAATTATCATTGAGTCTTTACAGTTTCTAGTAAAACAGGAAAGGGTTGTTGTTTTTGGTTATGTCATTATGAATAACCATATTCATTTAATATGGAAACCAACATCTTTGTTTTCATTAAAACATACTCAATTGAGCTTTATGAAATTTACAGCACAACGCATAAAAAGAGATTTAGAGACTAACCATAAAGAATTTTTAAAGCATTTTTTTGTTGACCTTAAGGATAGAGCGTATCAATTTTGGAAACGAAACCCATTGTGTGTTGATTTATATACCAATACCGTCCTTGAAGAAAAACTTCATTATATTCATCAAAACCCCGTAAAAGCACAATTGTGCAAAAACCCAGAAGATTATCGATTTTCTTCAGCAAGGTTTTATAAAGAGTTGGGAGATGAGTTTGACATTCTGACGGATTTTAGGTAGTTGTTTTTTGATGTAAGGATTGTTGGTGGAAAACACCAACAATGGCTAAATGGCTAAGTTGTTTTTTGATGTAAGGATTTGTTGGTGGAAAACACCAACAATGGCGGGTTTCTTCAGCAAGGTTTTATAAAGAGTTGGGAGATGAGTTTGACATTCTGACGGATTTTAGGTAGTTGTTTTTTGATGTAAGGATTGTTGGTGGAAAACACCAACAATGGCGGGAAGGATTTGTTGGTGGAGAACACCAACAATGGCGGAAATGACATAATAAATAAAAGATATAACTGAGAAGTGGATTAGCTTCACTGAACCTAAGGGTTGACCTGCCTGTGTAGGAATGACAAAAGGAAAGATTAAAACTCCGCTTCTTCATGTGCAAGTTCAAAGTTGTGTTAGTTCTCATTCCTCCATAAGCAAGCATCTACTGATGAATTGAAAATATCCTTCTGTTTCAATATTGTTATACTGCCATTGTTGGTGTTTTTCACCAACAATGGAAAATAATAAATAAATAATATCTAATATCTAAAACTCCAACTTCTTTTTACGTAATTCAAAGTTTTGACCTAAATACACTTTGCGCACCATTTCGTCAGCAGCAAGTTCTTCAGGCTCTCCAGCTTTAAGGATGCTTCCTTCAAACATTAAATACGTTCTGTCAGTAATGGCTAAGGTTTCCTGTACATTATGATCAGTAATAAGAATACCAATATTCTTCTTAGTTAGTTTGGCTACAATACGCTGAATGTCTTCAACAGCAACAGGATCAACTCCAGCAAAAGGTTCATCTAATAAAATAAAACTTGGGTCTGTAGCTAACGCACGCGCAATTTCTGTACGACGCCGTTCGCCACCAGACAATAAATCGCCTCTACTTTTGCGAATATGACCTAAACCAAATTCTTCAATTAAAGATTCCATTTTGTCGTGCTGCTCTTTTTTTGAGAGCTTTGTCATTTGTAGTACGCTCAATATATTGTCTTCAATGCTTAACTTTCTAAACACAGACGCTTCTTGTGCCAAGTAGCCAATACCACTTTGTGCACGTTTATACATTGGATAAGATGTGATCTCTTTATCGTCAAGATAAATTTTTCCACCATTAGGTTTAATGAGTCCAACAATCATATAAAAACACGTTGTTTTACCAGCTCCATTTGGGCCAAGTAATCCAACGATTTCTCCTTGATTAACCTCAAGAGACACATCTTTCACCACTTTTCGCCCACTATAGGACTTCATTAAATTATCAGCTCTTAATACCATATATGTGTTCTAAACGCTAAAAATAGTAAAATCATATTACCTATTACGAAAGCATTTGTAATTTATAAATTATTTAACCTTGTTGCTCTAAGGCGTCCCAATATTCATAAGCACGACGCAAATGCGGAATGACAATCGTACCACCAACCAAAGTTGCAATGCCTAAAGCTTCAACCACTTCTTCTTTTTTTATTCCTTCCTTATGGCATGTTTCAAGATGGTATTTTACGCAATCATCGCATCTTAACACGGTTGAAGCTACTAAACCAAGAAGTTCTTTGGTTTTAATGTCTAAGGCACCAGCTTGAAAAGCATTAGTATCAAGATTAAAAATACGCTTGATTATTTTATTATTATCGGCAAGAATTTTATCATTCATTTTTGCTCGATACTCATTAAATTCTTCTACTTGATTAGGCATTAGCTTTTTCTTTACTCCCGACTTTTCGGGATTGATTTCTTACAACAACTTTTGATATGTAAATACTTACTTGATATAAAATTAGAATTGGAATTGCTACGATAATTTGGCTAGCAATATCTGGAGGCGTAATAATAGCTGATAACACCAATACAATTACCAAGGCATATTTTCGATATTTTTTTAAAAATTCTGGAGTTACTAAGCCTATTTTGGTCAAGAAGTAGATTATGATAGGTAATTCAAAGACTAACCCAGAAGCAATCGCCGCAGACCTTACTAAGCCAATATATGATCCTATGTCAATTTGGTTTTCTACAAGCTCTGATATGCTATAATTTGCTAAAAAATTGATGGATAAGGGAGTTACAATATAATACCCAAATAGGACACCAATAAAAAACAAAAAGGAGCACACAATAATAAAACCACGTGAATGTTTGCGCTCATTTCCATGCATACCTGGACTTATAAATTTCCAGAGTTGGTAAATGACGTATGGAAAGGATAAAATAAACCCAGCATAAATAGAGGTCCAAATATCTGCTGAAAATTGTCCAGCCATAGTTCTACTTTGTATCATCATTGGTAATTCTTCTCCACAAAATGTTGTTTCTACATTAATAAACTGTGCCGCTTTACACAAAAATTTGTAGGTTGGGAAATCCATAAAGGTAGGCGCAAAAATGATGTGCTTAAAAATGGATCTACTAAAAATAAACGCCAATGTAGCGATTATCATAATTGCAGATACAGCTCTAATTAAATGCCATCTTAGATCTTCAAGATGGTCTAAAAAAGACATTTCATTGATATTCTTATTTTTTGCCATTATATTATACCTTCTTTGATTAAATCATGCAAGTGTACAACGCCTGCGTAATTTCCGTTTTCTTCAACTAATAATTGTGAAATGCCATGCGTTTCCATCATTTCCATAGCATCTACAGCCATAGCGTCATTATCAATACATTTCGGTTTTGCACTCATTATATCTTTCGCAGTGTACGTGCTAAAATTATCTGTTTTAGTGAGCATGCGTCTTAAATCTCCATCAGTGATGATTCCAATTACTTTATTATTTTCGACTACAGCTGTTACACCTAGCATTTTTTCTGAAATTTCTATGATAACATCCTTTACACTTGTGTTGGAATTTACTTTTGGTTTTTCATTTACTGAGGATAAATCACTAACTCTTAGATATAATTTTTTCCCTAAAGCTCCACCAGGATGATATTTTGCAAAATCTTTGCTGCTAAAACCTCTTAATTCTAGCAAGCAAACTGCTAATGCATCACCAATGACTAACTGAGCTGTTGTACTAGTTGTAGGCGCTAAGTTATTTGGACAAGCTTCTTTTTCAACATAAGCGTTTAAAATATAATCTGCTCGTTGTGCCAAGAAGGATTCTTTATTGCCAGTGATGGCAATCATTTTATTAGGACCGTTATTAATAAGTTGAACCAGGACTTTAATTTCTGGAGTGTTTCCACTTTTTGAAATACATACAACGACATCATCTTTTAAGATAAGACCTAAATCACCATGAATGGCATCTGCAGCATGCATAAAAACGGCTGGAGTTCCAGTAGAGTTTAAGGTTGCTACAATTTTGTTTGCTATGATAGCACTTTTACCAATACCTGTAATAATTGCTCTCCCTTTAGAGTTATAAATTAGTTGAACAGCATTGGCAAAATCGTCATCCAGCAAATGGGCTAAATTAGCAATTGCTTCACTCTCCATGTTAATGGTGGTTTTGGCGATATTTAGGATTGATTGTGTTGTGTTCAAAATTTATAATTTTAGGTTTGATGCGTTTAAAGATTTTACTATCTTTAAATGTTACTACAAAAAAACAAAAAAAAATTATGAGAGGTCTCTTATAAATTAGAAAAAGAAGAATTAATTGACTTTTAATTCAATTTATAATGAGCTACCATATCAATTGAGGGATTAATGAGTATTGAAGGAAACAATCTGCAAGCAGCACTAAAACACTATTTTGGGTTTTCAACCTTTAAAGGGTTACAGGAACCAGTAATAAAAAGTTTAATTTCAAAAAAGAACACTTTTGTTATTATGCCAACTGGAGGAGGCAAGTCATTATGTTACCAACTTCCAGCGCTAATGCAAGAAGGTACAGCAATCGTTGTGTCGCCATTAATAGCACTGATGAAAAATCAAGTAGATGCTATCAGAGGTATTTCACAAGAAGAAGGCATTGCACATGTATTAAATTCGTCTTTAAACAAAACTGAAGTAAAGCAAGTAAAGGCTGATATTACTAGTGGGATTACTAAACTGCTTTATGTGGCACCAGAATCGTTAACCAAAGAGGAAAATGTTGAATTTTTAAGAACGGTTAAGATTTCATTTATGGCTATTGACGAAGCACATTGCATCAGTGAATGGGGACACGACTTTAGACCTGAATACAGAAACCTTAGACATATAATTAAACGTATAGGCGATAATATACCTATGATTGGTCTCACTGCGACCGCAACACCAAAAGTTCAAGAAGATATATTAAAGAATTTGGGAATGAGTGATGCCAACACGTTCAAGGCGTCATTTAATAGACCAAATTTGTTTTATGAAGTACGACCAAAAACTAAAAACGTTGATGCAGATATCATTCGTTTTGTAAAGCAGAATGATGGTAAGTCTGGGATTGTATATTGTTTAAGTAGAAAACGTGTTGAAGAATTGGCACAAGTGCTTCAGGTAAATGGTGTAAAGGCTGTGCCTTATCATGCAGGGTTGGATGCGAAAACTCGTGTGAGACATCAAGATATGTTTTTAATGGAAGATTGTGATGTCGTTGTTGCTACTATAGCTTTCGGGATGGGAATTGATAAACCAGATGTTCGTTTTGTGGTTCATCATGACATTCCAAAAAGTATTGAAAGTTACTATCAAGAAACTGGACGCGCTGGACGTGATGGAGGAGAAGGTCATTGTTTAGCTTACTACGCTTATAAAGATATTGAGAAGCTAGAAAAATTCATGTCTGGGAAACCAGTTGCCGAGCAAGAAATTGGTCATGCTCTTTTGCAGGAAGTTGTTGCCTTTGCCGAAACGTCTATTTCAAGACGTAAATTTATACTGCATTATTTTGGTGAAGAATTTGATAATGAAACTGGTGAAGGTGGTGATTTAGATGATAACATGCGAAATCCTAAAAAGCAAATTGAAGCGCAAGATCAAGTTGCTAAATTGATAGATATAGTCGCTAGAACCCACGAAAAATATAAGAGTAAAGATTTGGTCAATGTTATTATTGGTAGGGAAAATGCATTAATAAATTCACATAAAACCAATGAGCAACCATTTTTTGGAAGTGGTAAAGATTTTTCAGATAAGTATTGGATGGCCTTGATTCGTCAAGTTTTGGTAGCAGGTATGTTGCGAAAAGATATAGAATCATATGGTGTTTTAAAGGTTACCGAGGCTGGAAAAAAATATGTTACAAAACCAAAATCGTTCATGATGACTGAGGATCACATCTTTGATTCTGCGAATGATGATGGTATTATTACAGCTTCAAAAGGTGCAGGAGCAGTTGCTGATGAAGCATTAATGAAGATGCTTAAAGATTTACGAAAGCAAAATGCCAAAAAGTTAGGCGTTCCGCCTTTTGTTATTTTTCAAGACCCATCACTTGAAGATATGGCACTTAAATACCCAATTACTCTTGAAGAACTTAGTAATGTTCATGGAGTAGGTGAGGGAAAGGCAAAAAAATATGGAAAAGATTTCATTGCTCTTGTCGGGAGGTATGTAGAAGATAATGATATTGAACGTTTGGATGATTTCGTTGTTAAGTCAACAGGTTCAAATTCTGCCTTAAAATTATATATCATTCAAAATATTGATAGAAAATTACGGCTTGATGATATCGCTTCAGCTAAAGGGATGGATATGCCAGATTTTATAAAGGAAATGGAAGCTATTGTTTTTTCAGGGACTAAGCTTAATATAAATTATTGGCTTGATGATGTTTTAGACGAAGATCAGCAAGAGGAAATTCATGATTATTTTATGGATTCTGAAACCGATAAAATTGATGATGCCATGGAGGAATTTGATGGCGACTATGATGATGAAGAATTACGTTTGTATCGTATTAAATTTATTAGTGAAGTAGCTAATTAGTGAGTAGAGGTTATGTTTCTTTTATGCTTTATATAATATGAACTCTAAAGTTTTTTTCTTTGTTTCAAGTTGAATATTATTAATATTAGATTGTTTTAATTTTGAAACATCTTCTTTTTCAATTTGAAAATCTATTCTAGTTATGTATCTATTAGAAACATTAGAGTGATCAGATTCAAATTCATCCATATCAGTTTTTAGTTCCAAATTAAAGTCATCAGCTAAAATATTTAGTTTTGCTCCTTTCATTGTTTTCATCTTAAATGATCCAACAATAATTGTTTTAAAGTAAAAATAGCCACCAAGCTCTTTATTAGAAGCATACATTACGTTTTGCTCAGAAATAGCATAGGCTTTATCTTCAATAGATTTAATAATATCTTCAGTATAATTGCCAACATGTGTTTGCTCTATCTCTTTGTTATTACTGAATGCACCTAAAATTTTATCTATTGAAAACTTCATTATTTTAAATTTTTCACAAACATAGTGAACAAATCATAAAATGATTAGGTCAAAAACTCTAAATTCTTAATCCATAAATCGTAAATCCTTTCTATCTTTGCACATTCTTAAAAATTAGAACAATGCAAGACGGATTATACGCAAAATTTAATACTTCAAAAGGAACCATATTAGTTGCTTTAGAATACAAAAAGACACCTGGGACAGTTGGTAATTTCGTTGCCTTAGCTGAAGGTAATTTAGAGAATTCAGTAAAACCTCAAGGAACTCCATATTATGATGGTTTGAAATTTCATAGAGTTATTCCAGATTTCATGATTCAAGGAGGATGTCCACTTGGTAGTGGAACTGGAAATCCAGGATATAAATTTGACGATGAATTTCACCCTGACCTTAAACACGATATTCCAGGAGTATTGTCAATGGCAAATGCAGGCCCAGGAACTAACGGAAGTCAATTTTTTATTACACATATTGAAACACCATGGTTAGATAATAAACATACCGTGTTTGGGAAAGTACAAGAAGGACAAGATATTGTTGATACAATAAAACAAGAAGATACGGTTGATTCTTTAGAAATTTTAAGAGTAGGAACAGACGCTGAAAACTTTAATGCTGTTGAAGTTTTTAGAACTTTTGAAGGCTCAAGAGAAAAACGCTTGGCTGAAGAAAAAGCTGCTAACGAAGCTGCTTTAGATAAAATTGCGGCTGGATTTGAATCAACTGAAAGCGGTTTACGCTACCAAATTATTCAAAAAGGAGATGGCGTAAAAGCAGAAAAAGGAAAAACTGTTTCTGTACACTATAAAGGCCAATTAACAGATGGAACTGTATTTGATTCTTCATATAAAAGAAACCAACCTATTGATTTTGGACTAGGTCAAGGACAAGTAATTGCTGGTTGGGATGAAGGTATTAGTTTACTTAAAGTAGGTGATAAAGCTCGTTTTGTAATACCTAGTGATTTAGGTTATGGAGCGCAAGGTGCTGGCGGTGTTATTCCAGCAGATGCAACACTTATATTTGATGTTGAATTAATGGATGTTAAATAATGAGTTATTTTTTATAAATAAAAGTAACCAATACTCTAAAAAAGAGTCTCATTAAAAATGAGGCTCTTTTTTGCTTATATTCTACATTTAAATCAATTATTTAAATTATAATGAAATCAATAACTATAATATTTTGCTTTCTCATCATTGTTAGCTGTTCTAAATCTGTAGATTATTCTTCAGATCATATTGAACAAACATCAGGACGTTATTTATTTGCTCCAGATGAGGTTTTAGAGGTTTATTATGAAAATAAAAACTTATTCCTAAAATGGAGAGGTTCAGAAAAAATTAGACCAGTAATTCTGGATCAGAATACTTTTTTTGTTGCAGATATGTATAAAAAGCTTCGTTTTGTAAAGCATCCTGATACTAACGAACATTATTTAACTATTGTGAACCCAGATAATGATGATTTAATTACCTACGATTATCTAAAGCTTTCAGATTCCATGGATATACCAAGTGAGTATCTAAAAAAAGGGAATTATGACAAAGCACTTATTGGGTATTTAAAAATTCAAGAGCAAGATTCTACGAGTTGGTTAATTGATGAGTCAGAATTTAATAGGTATGGTTATACCTTATTAGGTGAAAAAAAATATCAAAATGCTATTGACGTATTTAAGATTAACGTTGTTTTGTATCCAAAAAGCAGTAATGTTTATGATAGCTTAGCAGATGCTTTTTTAAGAAGTGGAGACAGTATTCAAGCTTTTAATAATTATAAAATAGCATTTGATCTTAATAATGGAAATAGAACTGCAGAACAATATATAAATGCTTATAGTAAAAAGATAAACTAATATGTTATACGACTTAGTTAGTAATAAGTACCTTCAAGAGGTGCTTATTTTGTCGTTCAAATTAGCTCTTTAAAGAAAGAGATGTTATTAATAGCATTATAATTACCTCTTGTCATTATTTTTTGGGCAATTTATTTGATTTCTTAACTTAGTGAGATAATTAATCCCTTATCATGAAACTCAAAATATCCCTCATCGTTCTCATTTTTGCTACATTTTTGTGTTATGCTCAAGATTGGAACACCTATCCATATACTCCTTCAGCTAGTTTAATTTCATTTCCAACAGATGAAGGTAGACATACTGGCGAACCAGTAGAATGGTGGTATACTTCAGGTCATTTTACTGGTGAAACTTCGGGTAAAGAATATAGCTATATGCTAACCTATTTTTACTATCCAGTTTCAGTCTCTATTTTTAATTTTGAAGGTTTTAGAATTTTAAATATCACAGATGAAGCAACAGGAGCATTTTATCAAGAGACAAAGCCTATTTTGACCTATAACACCTTATCAACAACAGGTCTTGATATTGCCGCAAGTTTATTTCCTAGTGGCTCAGAATTTTGGCGTAATAAGTTAGATGGTAGTGGTAATTCCATACCTTTTAATTACGAATTATCTGCCTCTAGTTCAACAGCTAGTATTAATTTTGAATTAGATACAACTAAAAGACCTCTTGTATTAGATGGAGATGGTTATTTTGAGCAAGGTTTATCAAATTACACATATTACTATTCCCAAACAGCGAATACATTAACTGGGTCATTAACCTTAAATGGTGTTACAGAGAATGTAACTGGGACAGCATGGATTGACAGGCAATATGGGGATTTTAATCCCTTTACAGGAGAGAAATATGAGTGGTTTAGCTTACAACTTGATAATGGAACGGACTTAAATCTTTGGAACGTCTTTACTGCAAATAGAATGATTCCTGAGAATCCTAAATATAAAATTCTAGCAGCTTATGTTGATGAATCAACACAATATACAATCAGTGATTTTGAAATAGAACGATTAGAGTATTTTTTCACACCAGATAATCAAAAAAGCTACTCAAAAAAATGGCGGCTAACTTCAGTATCAAAAAATATTGATTTAATTATTACTGCAAATCATACAACTTCAGAAGTTGATATTACGGAATTATCTTTTCGATTTTTTGAAGGATCCGTAACTATTGAAGGAACAATTGATAGTGTTGATGTACTTGGAATTGGTTTTGCAGAATTACTGCATGATTATGAGAACCCAGATATGAGTATCACAAGCCCAAGCGGAGGAGTTTTTAATCCCTCATCGCCAATTAGTTGGGATTTAAATAATCCTGATGATGGGAGGCCTTTGACTTATGATTTAGAATATAGCATTGACAATCAAAATTCGTTTAATGCCATTGCTCAAGATATAACAGAAACTTCTTATCTGTGGTCAAACCCTTCAATTTCTGAAGGCGATGACGTATGGTTTAAAGTAATAGGTAAATCAGTAGACGGTACCCTAATTAGTGAAAAAATTAGTAGTTCTTCATCTACGGCTACTTTATCAGTTCCAGAGTTTAATCCTAATGGTGTGAAGTTATATCCAAATCCAGCTTCAAATGAACTTATGTTGGAATTTAACAATTCTATTGAAAAATTAAAATTAGAAATTATTGACGTTAGAGGGCGTGTTTTGTTCTCTGGTGAAACAAGAAATACATCTCTCGAAAAGATAAATATAAACACCTTCCCTCAAGGTGTTTATTTTATCAGAATATATTCAGAAACTGTTGAAGACTTTTTAAGGTTCGTTAAAAAATAACGTGAACTAGTCGTTATATTTGCTGTATGACAGCACAAGAATTACAACACTTAAAATATCCTATTGGAACGTTTCAATGTCCTGCCAATATATCAAAAGACCAAATTACAAGTTGGATTTCTATTTTAGAACATTTCCCAGAACGGTTAGAAAACCTGGTAAGTAAGTTGTCTGATTTACAATTAGATACTCCTTATCGTCCAGAAGGTTGGACTGTCAGACAAGTTGTGCATCATGTGTCTGATAGTCATCATCATAGTTACGTTCGTTTTAAATGGGCTTTGACAGAAGATAGACCAGTCATCAAGTATTATTATGAGCAGTTATGGGCAGAATTACCTGATGCTAAAACGGCTCCAATTCAAATGTCGTTAAACCACTTAAAAACTGTGCATTATAAGTTGGTATTTTTATTGAGATCACTCAATGAAGATCAATTAAATAGGAGCTTTATTCATCCTGAGCATAATGAGGAAGTATTTTTAAAACAGAATATTGGTATTTACGCTTGGCATAGTAATCATCATTATTCACATGTTGAGAATTTGCTGAAACGTGAGGGCTGGCTATAATTTCTTCTCAAAACAGATACTACTTTCTATGCCTATGTATTGTCCGTAATTTGGAATAATTTCGTACTTGCATTTTTTATAAAGAGCAATGGCGTCACTTAGCTTTTTACCAGTTTCTAAGACACATTTTTTATAACCTAATTCTGAAGCCCAAACTTCGAGTTCTCTAAGAATTTTAGTTGCAATTCCCAATCCACGAGCACTTTCTGGGACAAACATTCGCTTTATTTCCATTGCAGACGAATCAAGAGGTTTTATGGCACCACATCCAATTGCTACTTTGTTTTTATATGCTACAACTACATAGTTGAGGTTAGTGATTCCATTAAATTGATGATAGAAGTCATGGTCATCGCCATCTTTAATTGCAAGTTCAGCATCTAAACTTGCTACAAGTTGGATAAAATCATTGTTTTGAGAGTTTGTTTTAATTAGATGTATCATACATAAAAATCGATAAGTTATTTATGTTTTTTTCTGAGCGCAAAATAGGCTAAAATAGTACTCAATAACATTAAAATAGCAGCTAAAACAAAAGGTGCTCCTGCAAAAATAACTGTTGCTTTGTCGTTGGTGAAATAAAAGAAAATGCCTGTCATTAGTGGTGGGCCAACAATAGCAGAAGCGCTCATAACACTTGTAAGAGTGCCTTGTATTTCGCCTTGTTCATTTGCTGGCACTTGGTTTGAAATAACAGCTTGAAAAGCCGGGCCTGCTATACCTCCTAAGCAATAAGGTATAAGGAAAATAAACATCATCCAACTTTCAGTAGCCATAGCAAATAAAAACATACCTATCGTATATAATGCCATACCTACATAGATGCTTTTTTTGTTACCTAAAATTGGATTTATCCATCTAATAAGCACACCTTGTACCAACCCAACCAATAAACCAACAGCACCCAGAGAAATTCCTACCATTTTTTCGTCCCAATTAAATTGGTACATTGTGAAATAACTCCAATTGCTTTGAATGGCATGAGAAGCAGTATACAATACAAATACAGCTAAAACCAAACCTATTAAAGAAGGATATTTTTTTAGATGTTTAAAACTCCCAATGGGATTTGCTCTTTTTATGTCAAATTCTCTTCTGTTTTCTTTTGGAAGTGATTCTGGTAAAATAAAATAGCCATACAAAAAGTTTAGCATGCATAATATTGCAGTAGCGTAAAACGGAACTCTTGAGCCATATTGCCCTAGTAATCCTCCAATGACTGGCCCAATAATGAACCCTAAACCAAACGCAGCACCAATTAATCCAAAGTTTTTTGCTCTATTTTCTGGTGTGCTTACATCAGCAATATAAGCACTTGCTGTGGTGATACTCGCTCCAGTAATTCCAGCAATAATTCTACCAATAAATAACCATGTAATTGTAGGGGAAAATGCCAATAGGAGATAATCTAGTGAAAACCCAAAGAGAGATACTAAAATGACAGGCCTTCTGCCGTATTTATCACTGAGGTTTCCAATTATTGGAGCAAAAACAAATTGAACAATGGCGTAGGCAAAAGTAAGCCAACCACCAACTTTTGCCGCTTCACTTATATCTCCTTGAATAAGTTCTTCAATGAGTGTTGGAATGACAGGAATGATGATTCCCCAACCAATAACGTCAAGAAGCATTGTAATAAATATAAACCCAACAGCTGCTTGCTTTTTATCCTTCTTCATTTAAGTGTTGTAAGCTACAAATAAAGTAAAAAGTAAGTTATAATTTCTGCTCTTTCCACTTAATATTACAGCCCATACTTGGTTTTTGTTGCTGTGTGTTTTCTGTATTGTTTAGCAGGGATTCTAAAGCGTGTCTTAAATCGTTTCCAGTTACAGGAATACTATTGACTGGACGTGAATTGTCTAGCTGACCACGATACACCAATTTTAAACTTTCATCAAATACATATAAATCAGGAGTGCAGGCAGCATCATAGGTTTTTGCCGTTTCCTGAGTTTCATCATATAGATAAGGGAAAGGATAGTTGTTGTTATGTGCATGCAGTTTCATTTTGTCTGGAGCGTCCTGAGGATAATTAATAGCATCATTACTTGAAATAGCTATGAAATTAACACCTTCTTTTTGATAATGATTTGCAATAGCTACTAAAGCTTCATTTACATGAATCACAAAAGGACAATGGTTGCAAATAAACATAATGACTGTTCCTTTTAAGCCTTTGCTTTCCTTTAAGCTAATAAGTTTATCATCAATGGTATTTATTAATTTGAAATCTGGAGCGACTGTACCAATAGGTAACATGTTTGATGGAGTAAGAGACATATTTTTGATTTGTTAATTGTTCCAAAAATAAAGAATCAATTACATATCTGTTTATTATAAATTAAAATTTATATATTCAACTTCAGCTAACTATAAAAACGAATGAGTAATACCATAAACTTTGATGACTTTACAAAAGTCGATCTTCGCATTGGAACAATCATGCAAGTTGATGATTTCCCGCAAGCAAGAAATCCGTCTTTTCAATTGACGATTGATTTTGGGGATTTAGGAATCAGAAAATCATCAGCACAAATAACTTCCTTATATACCAAAGAAGAACTTTTAGGACGACAAATTGTAGCGACCATAAACTTTCCAAAAAAACAAATAGCCAATTTTATGAGTGAATGCTTGGTCATGGGAGCAGTAGAGGGTAAAGATGTGATTTTACTTAGACCAGAACAAAAGGTTGAAAATGGTTCAACTGTAGCTTAATTATATGCAAGAACTTGATAACGTTCAAATAAATTTTGATGCTAGCGGACTCTGGGTTTTGAACGTTGCTTTGGCAGTTGTGATGTTTGGAGTAGCTTTAGGTATCAAAGTTGATGATTTTAAGATATTATTTATGCAACCAAAAATAGTTTTAGTTGGAATATTCTCACAATTTATTTTATTGCCTTTATTAACCTTTGGGTTGGTAATCCTTATTAAGCCACAACCAAGTATTGCTTTAGGAATGATGATGGTTGCTGCTTGTCCTGGCGGAAATATTTCAAATTTCATGACGCATTTGGCAAAAGGAAATACCGCATTATCAGTAAGCTTAACAGCTTTTGCAACCTTTCTTGCCATGTTTATGACGCCTTTTAATTTTCAGTTTTATGGGAATTTGTATGAGCCAACGGCCGAAATTTTAAAAACTGTTGCCATAGAACCACTGGAGCTGGTGAAAGTTGTGTTTATGATTTTAGGAATTCCTTTGGCATTAGGAATGTTACTGCGTCATAAAAAAGAAAAGCTAGCTATAAAACTTTCAAAACTATTAAAACCTTTATCAATTATTGTATTTGTAGCCATAGTGATTATAGCCTTCTCCAATAATTTAGATATTTTTAATGACTACATTCATCATGTGTTATACATTGGCATTGGACATAACCTATTGGCAATTTTACTTGGGTTTTTTGTTGCTAAAGGTTTTGGATTGTCGTTGAGGAATCAAAAGACATTGGCTATTGAAACTGGTATTCAAAATTCAGGATTGGGACTCTTGCTTATTTTTACCTTCTTTAATGGACTTGGAGGTATGGCAATTCTGGCAGCATTTTGGGGAATTTGGCATATTGTTTCCGGATTATTATTAGCAACTTATTGGTCTAAATAAAAAAAATCGTCAATTGAAGAAACTTTGGCTGCATAGTGTCCGAATGTATGTAAGAATAGGTCTGTTCTTTTATTTTAAGCGCATTGAAATTCATGGCGTTGACAATGTACCCAAGAACAAAGCTTTATTACTACTAGGAAACCATCAAAATGCTTTATTGGATGCCTTACTTATTGCTACTAAATGTGGAAGATTTTCTTACTACTTAACTCGAGCTGCGGTTTTTAAAAAGCCATTAGTGAGTAAATTATTAAAGAGTTTACGAATGCTTCCTGTGTATCGTATACGTGATGGTTGGAGTAATTTATCAAATAACAATGCTATTTTTGAAACATGTACCAACGTGCTTTCTAATAAAGAAGCTGTCGTGATTTTTCCTGAAGGTAGTCATAACCTAGCAAGACGTGTGCGACCGTTAAGTAAAGGTTTCACAAGAATTGTATTTGATACCCTTGAAAAACATCCTGAATTGGATTTACAGTTAGTTCCTGTTGGATTAAACTTTGTGAATGCTACACAATTTCCTGATAGTGCTGCTATGTATTTTGGAGAAGCTATTTCTGCTAATTCGTTCGTCTCTGAAAATAGGAATCAATCCGTTGTAAATTTAAAAGAACGAATTAAGTTTGAATTAGGCGAATTGACAACCAATATTCCAGAGGATAATTATGAAGAGGTTTTGACCAAGTTGGACGTCCTTCATGTAAATTATTTAAAACCAAAAGAAGTTAATACATGTATTCAATCCAATTTTGAAAATTGTATTTATAAGTCAAAAGGGAGTAACCAATTTATTAAGCCTTTATTTAAATCTTTATTAATTATTAGTGTTTTTATTCCGTATCTAATTTGGAGATTTCTGGTAAAACCGAAAATAAAAGAACCAGAGTTTATAGCGACCTTCAGATTTGCAATGGCCTTAACTCTAGTTCCAATTTATTTAATTATTTCAGCAATTATATTATTTTTAATTACTTCTATTTCAGTTGTTTTAATTTATTTACTTATAGTTTTACTCGCAGCTTTATTAGCCGTTAAGTTATAATTCTTCTCTAAAGAAAATAGCATTCATAAGTAACTTATTGGTACCATACCAAAAGGCTCTAAAGTTGGTGTTGTCTGTAAACGCAACTACGTTACCACGACCCAATCCTTTAATTTGTAATGGCACTGTACTACCTATGCTATCTAAGTTTTGTTTCGAAATATAACCACTTACAATAGGTCGCTCTGTATATTGAATTGGATTGTTGTAACTGTTTTTATCTGGTTTCATAAAAATGGTTGTATTTCTGAATAATGAAATTTTGTCATTCTTATATCCAAAATTTATTGGATGGGATCGATCAGCTTTTGCTTCAAAAATAGCGCCTCCAATTACTTGCGCACCTCTAAAATCACCTCGCTGCTCAAAAGAAATATTCTTACCAACTAATTCCATTTTCTTAAAGTCAAGCTTTGCCAATTCTTTTGATTTTAACCAATTCAATGCACTCTTATAAGCAATGAGTGTTCCCCCATTTTGCACCCATTCTTTTATTTTTTTAGAGGCATCATCATCAAGTCTTCCACTTGGAACAATAATAGTGTTATATCTGTTTAAATCTGCCCAACCTAAGTTTTTAGTATCTAATTTGGTAACTGTAATATCATATCTCGTATCAAATAAATGCCAAATTTCTCCAGCATCATAACTTGAAATACCCTCACCAACTAACAATGCTATTTTTGGTGCTTTTAAAGCTCTAAATTGATTGCTTCCCAAATCGATTCCTTTCGTTAAACCAGTTCCAACAGCATTTATAGAAACATGACTTTCTTTCGCTAACTTAGTTAAATAAGCATGTAGGTCTGATGCATTTAAATTTTGATTTTGAACAGGAATCATAATGGTTCCATAATCATAATCAACTCCACTTAAACTAAATTGGTTCATTGCTACTTTAGCGCGTAATCCATCGTTAAGTACCTTGTTGAGTAGCTTTGGTGTATAATATTCATGCCATTCCATTAAGTAAGCATAGTTGCTCATTCCTGAAACACTTCCAGTTTTAAACTGTAAATCTGTAACTTCATTTCCTGCATTATTGATTGAAACTCCTTCGGAGTAATCTACATTAAAAGCCAATGGAAATGTCCAAGCTGAAATATCATAAAACAAGCTATCTTGAAACGTAGTACGCTTTTCAAACATGGCATTTATTAATCGTGTGTTTTTCTGATTTTTAGGTACTATATAACTATATCCTTTTTTAAAATATTTTCCGTTTATGGCAAAATCCTGCTTTACTTCATGGAATTTTATTTTATGACGTTTTAAAATTTCGGCTAAATGATATGTTTTGGCAGCATCTTTTTCATCACCAAACACAATTGCCTTATTAGCTTCTTTTGCTGCTTCGTTACGTGCATTCTTAAAGAAATTATTTTGATAGGTTAGGAGCTCTTCTCTCATGTTCTGAGCAGCTTCCAGAGTTGATAAAGCAGCTGTAAATTGATTTCGAATTGTGAATGGAAAAGTTAATATTCCGTTATCACTTTCTTGAATATGTCCACGAGAACTTCCTTGTTCGAATAAAATTCCAATACCTCCATTAATGTCTGGAAACGTTGAGCCTTTACCATAGTAGAAATCATCAAAACTTTCTTCTGTATAATACAAAGAACCAATTTTATCTAAGGCTTTTGCGTGAAAATCACCAATACTTTTTGTGAGTTCTTGATTTAATTTTGGTGTTAAAGGATGTGTTCTTGATTGTATTCCTGGTTGAAAAAAGAACGTTGAATTGGTTCCCATTTCATGGTGATCAGTTAGAATATTTGGATACCATTTGTGAAAACTTTCAATTCTAGCTCTTGATTCAGGAAGCTGAACAGGTAACCAATCTCTGTTCATATCAAACCAATAGTGATTGGTTCTTCCACCTGGCCAAACTTCATCATATTCTCTATCGTTTGGATCTGGATTTAAGTTGATACTCTTATTTGTGTTTGCCCAATATGCAAAGCGTTGTAAGCCATCAGGATTAAACGAAGGGTCAAATAAGACAACAGTATTGTTTAGTAAGTTGTCAATTTCACTTCCTTGTGCAGCAGCTAAATAATAGGCTGCTATAAGTCCTGCATTTGCACCACTTGGTTCATTACCATGAATTGAAAAGCCTTGATATACTACAATTGGTCTACTAGCTGCATTAGCACTAGTGCTTTCTGTAGCCTCCATGTGTGCTTTTTGAATAGCATCAATATTTTGATGATTTTTTGGAGACGTTATCGTTAACAATAAGATTGGTCTACCTTCAAAAGTGCTTCCTCTGTTTTCAATTGTAATTCTATCTGACGCTTTGGCCAAAGTATACATGTATTGTGCTAGCTTATCGTGCGTAATGTGCCACTCACCAACTTGGTGACCAACGATGCTTTCAGGTGCTGGGATATTTTGATTATAAGTTACGTTTTGAGGAAGGTAATACGCTAAATCAACCTTATTTTGTGCTTGTGAAAATGTGCTTATAATAGCACATAATAATAGTAGTTTTTTCATGTAAATAATAGTTAGAGTATAAATATAAAAAAACCGTTACTAATAAGTAACGGTTTGATATTTTTTAAGATTTATTTAGGCTAAATGTCTTCAAAATTTACATCAGTAAAACTTTCAGGTGATGTTGGTGTTTCATCAGAAGATTCTGAATCGTTATTATACTCTTCTTTTTTGAAGTCTTTTTGATGACGCTCGCTTATAACTTCTTCGCCTTTTTCATCAATAATATAGTCAGTCATTTCGGCTAAAATGCTATTGAACTCAGAAAAATCTTCTTTATATAAATATATTTTATGTTTTTTGTAATGGAATGAGCCATCATCATTTGTGAACTTTTTACTTTCAGTGATGGTTAAATAATAATCTTCAGCTTTTGTTGCTCTTACATCGAAAAAATAGGTTCGTCTTCCTGCTCTTAATACCTTCGAAAAAATTTCTTCTTTCTCCATCATATCATTATTACTCATAGTTGTGTTGTTAAGGTTGTTAAAAATATTGAATCTCAAAAATCTAAAAAAAATATATAGCAACCAACTAATTCAGTCATTTCTTTTTACTCTTAACATATTTATACTTTAGAGAAAAAGAGACATCTGCTTGATTTAATTTAAATTTGAAGTTTCGCTTAGCTGATTCAAATAAAGATCTTTGTAATAACCATCAACATTAACAAGCGCATCATGTGTGCCTTGTTGAATCACTTTTCCATCATCTAAAACAATAACCTTATCTGCATTTTTAGCTGAAGAAATCCTGTGACTTACAATAATAGTTGTTTTGTCTTTTGATATTTTTGCTAAGTTTGTAAGTATTTTTTCTTCAGTTTCAGTGTCAACTGCAGATAAGCAATCATCTAATAGTAAAAGTTTCGGGTTTTTAATTATTGCTCGTGCAATTGATACGCGTTGTTTTTGCCCTCCAGACAATGTAATGCCTCGTTCACCTAAAACTGTATCGTATCCTTTTTTAAATTTCGCTATGTTTTTGTGAACTACCGCATTTTTAGCTGCTTGAATCACGTCTTCATCTGTGGCATCAATAAGCCCGAATTTAATATTGTTTTTAATACTGTCTGAAAACAGAAACGCATCTTGTGGTACATACCCTATGTTTTCTCTTAAACTATTCAGGTTCACCTCATTGATTTGCTTCTCATCGACGGTTATTGAGCCTTTGTCAATATCATAAAGTCTGCCGATTAAATCTAAAATTGTAGATTTTCCAGAACCAGTTTTTCCAAGAATAGCTAATGTTTCTCCATGATTAACAGTGAAGCTAATATCTTTAAGTGCTTGAATATTAGTGTCTTCATAGGTAAAGGATACATTTTTAAACTCGATATTTCCATTAATTTCTGAAGGTGCAGTAACAGTATTTTGAATTTGCGGCTCTTCTTTTAAAAATTCGTTAATTCGTTTTTGAGATGCTTCTGCTTGCTGTACTATGGAAGTTACCCAACCTAAAATGGCAACAGGCCAAGTCAACATATTTACATAAATAATAAACTCAGCTATTGTGCCAAAATCTGTAATCACACCATTAATGTATTGCAATCCTCCAATGTAAATTACCAAAAGATTACTTACTCCAATAAGCAAAATCATCATAGGAAAAAAGAGTGCCTGCACTTGTGTTAAGTGAATTTGCTTTTGTCTGTTTTCGTTTGATAAATTGTGAAATGCAACATTGGTTTGTCCTTCAACACCATAAGCTTTTATAACAGAAATACCACTAAATGATTCTTGTGCAAAGGTTGAGAGTTTTGATAGGTACTCTTGCACAATAGTACTGCGTTTATGGATTTGTTTGCTTAACAGGTATATAGTTACTGAAAGTATTGGTAGAGGCATAATCGTGTACCATGCAAGTGTAGGAGCTTTGTTAAACATGTAAAACATGGCAACAATAAATAATGTAATCATGTTTAATGAATACATGATTGCTGGTCCAACATACATACGTACTTTACCAACATCTTCACTAATACGGTTCATTAAATCACCAGTTCGGTTCTTTTTATAAAAATTAAGTGATAATCGTTGATATTGCTGATATACTTCATTTTTTAAATCAAATTCTACCAAGCGAGATACTTTAATAATAGTTTGTCTCATCAAAAATGTAAGCAAACCTGCTATCACTGCAGCACCAATTAAATAAAGGATATTTTTTATAAGTTCTGAACGAAATATCACATCTGATAGTTCCCCTTGAATATTCTGTGAAATAACGGTTATAGACTCACCAACTAGTCTAGGTGTAAAAAGTGCGAATATTTTCGCAGCAATGGTAATTAACACACCAAATAAAAGGCTATATCTATACTTGTAAAAGTATTTATTAATATGCTTTAATTCTTTCATTTATAAAATTTAGTCAATGTGTAACTTGTTAACAATTTCGCAATTTATAATCTATTTTGTTGTAAATACTCTATTTATCTGTTAATTTTGCAAGCTGTTATTAAACGATTCTTAATAACTTACATTTTTAAAATATATATGTTGCATGATATTAGATGTTATTAATGCCAATGAAATTAAAAAAGTTGATCCAGTTTTTGGACAACTTTCTTTTGATAATCACGAACAGGTTGTTTTTTGCAACGACAAAGATACAGGATTAAAGGCAATTATCGGAATTCATAATACAGTTTTGGGTCCAGCTTTAGGAGGCACAAGAATGTGGAATTATGCCAATGAATGGGAAGCCTTAAATGACGCATTGAGATTGTCAAGAGGGATGACTTTTAAAGCAGCCATTACTGGACTTAATTTGGGTGGAGGAAAAGCAGTTATTATTGGAGATGCTAAAACTCAAAAAACACCTGAATTGATGAAGCGTTTTGGTGAGTTCGTTCACTCATTAAGCGGTAAGTATATAACAGCCGAAGATGTAGGAATGGAAACTGCTGATATGGATTTAGTGCGTGAAGTAACACCTTTTGTTACTGGAATCTCTGAAGAAAAAGGAGGAGCTGGAAACCCATCACCTATAACTGCTTATGGCGTTTTTATGGGAATGAAAGCTGCTGCTAAATATAAATTTGGAAGTGATATTTTAGAAGATAAGGTAGTATATGTTCAGGGTATTGGACATGTTGGTGAATCATTGGTTGAACATTTAACAAATGAAGGCGCAAAAGTTGTAATCGCTGATATTAATCAAGATCGATTGAATGAAGTTAGTAAAAAATATAGTGCTTCAATTTACACAGGGAACGATATTTATTCAGAAAACATGGATATTTATGCACCTTGTGCATTAGGAGCTACAGTTAATGATGATACTGTTTATAATCTCAAAGCGAAGGTAATTGCTGGAGCTGCTAATAATCAGTTGGCCGTTGAAGATAAACATGGAGTTATTTTGCAAGAAAGAGGTATTGTTTATGCTCCTGATTTCTTAATTAATGCTGGAGGTATCATTAATGTTTATGCAGAATTAGAAGGTTATGATAAGCAAGAAATCATGCGTAAAACGGAAAACATTTATAATACAACCTTAGAAATATTAGACAGTGCTGCTAAGAATGGCATAGCGACCAATCATGCTGCCCTTAATATTGCTAAGAATAGAATAGAAGAGCGAAAAAAAGCGAATTCTAAATAAACATTTAAAAATAATCTTATTTTTGCGGGGCGAAAGACGTAAGTTTTTCGCCTTAATAATTTGATTTTAAAGTTCTTTAATATGCTAAACAGACGACACATTCGTATAAAAGTAATGCAAATTATCTATGCCTTTAAGGGAAATGAAAGTGCTGATTTACAAAAGGATGAACGGTTTTTGCTTAGAAGCATAGATAGCATGTTAGATTTATATTTTGCACTAATTTCTTTAATGATTGAAATTCAAAAAAAGGCAGAATCTCACCTAGAAAAATCTCAAACTAAACATTTAGCAACTGCTGAAGATAAAAACCCTAATAGGAAGTTTATAAACAATGAAGTATTACTTCAGTTAAAAAACAACACACTTTTAATTGAAGCCCTCGAAAAAAGGAAGCTCAATTATTGGGAACTTGACAATGAATATGTAGAGGTTATTTTTAAAGTACTCCTTAAAAGTGATTTATATAAGGATTATATGATGACCAAAGTTTCAACCTTTAAGGAAGATAAGGAGTTTGTTATTGACTTCTTTAAAGAAATCATTGCACCAAATGATAAATTGTATGATTATTTAGAAGATAAGAATATTACATGGGTTGATGATTTACCAGTTGTTAATACAGCAATAGTTAAGCTGTTAAGAAAAAATAAAGTTAATTCAACCGAAAGTAATTTTATTCCTGCATTGATTAAAGATGATGAAGATAAAGCTTTTGCGGTAGAGCTTTTAAAGAAAACCATTTTGAATTTATCGGCTTTTTCTGAAGAAATTCAAGAAAAAACCCAAAATTGGGACAAAGATCGTATTGCTAACATAGATTTTGTACTTCTCCAGATGGCTATTTGCGAGTTTCAAAAGTTTCCGTCTATTCCTGTTAAAGTCACTATAAATGAGTATATAGAGGTGGCAAAAGAGTATTCTACACCAAAAAGCAGTGTGTTTATTAATGGTGTTTTAGACAAGATTGTTAAGGAGTATTCTGATAAAGGAACGTTAAATAAAATGGGTAGAGGATTAATGTAATTATTTTTTTAGTACATTTATGCCCTGAATATAACCGAAAATTAAATAATAACCCAAATGTTTATCTAAGATAAACGACTAAAAATGAATGACATGAAAAAAGTAATTTTAGGATTATCTGCATTATGTATGGTTGCCTTTACCTCATGTAAAGAAGATGCAACAACAAAAATTAAATCAGAAAATATTACTGAAGCAGCTAATAGAGATGCTGTATCTGTTGATTTTCCAGTAATAACATTTGCTGAAACTGAGCATGATTTTGGTGAAATTGAAGACGGTACACCAGTTGAAACTGTATTTTCTTACACTAACACAGGTAAAGCACCATTAGTAGTTACAGATATTAAAAGTAGCTGTGGATGTACTGTACCTCAAGATTGGAGTAAAGAGCCTTTAGCTCCTGGAGCTTCTGCACAATTTACTGTAAAGTTTAACGGTAAAGGAAATGGTGTAACATCAAAAACTGTTACTATTACTTCAAACACTGAAGCAGGAACTGAAACTGTAAAGATTAAAGCTTTTGTAAAGAAAGATGGTAATGCACCTGCAACAACAGCAGCTTTGCCAGCAGGAGCAACAACAGCAGTTAAGTCTAGTACTCAGCCAGGTCACGAAGGTCATAACCACAATTAATTCTACTGAATGGAAGGATTAGGGCAATTTGCACCTTTTATATTAATGTTTGCCGTTGTGTATTTCTTTATGATTGCACCACAAATGAAACGTGCTAAACAAGAAAAGAAGTTTGCTGCAGAAATAAAACGTGGCGATAAAGTGATTACTAAAAGTGGAATGCACGGAAAAATTTTCGAGCTTAATGATGCTTCATGTGTAATTGAAACACAAGCAGGTAAAATTAAGTTTGAACGTTCTGCCATTTCCATGGAAATGAGTAAAAAGCTCAACGCTCCTCCTGTAGTCAAAAAATAAATTTAAAAAAGCAGCTCATTGAGCTGCTTTTTTTATGCTAACAGTTTTTGTATTTATCATGTAAGCCAACACCTTGAATAATCATTGGCTTTATTTTCTCCAAACGACTTAACTTTGTTGGTTCACGTTTTGCAGAAGCTATATGCTCGCAATACTCACGCTGTTTTGAAGGTGACAGAGTATTAAAGCTAGATATTAACTCCTTATCATTATTTAATTCTGTTTGTAATTCTGGTGGAATATTAATCTCTTTTTTAGATCTGTCTGGTTTTATTTCTTTTCCAGCTTTTTGGTTTTCAATGGCTTCTTTAACATATTCCAAAACCCTATCTTTATTAATGTCTTCAAAACTTTCAAATTTCATTTGACGCAAAGCTTTTGTTTTTTCTTGAGCATTAGTTAGCAGTTTGTGCTCATCTTTTAAAAAGACACCATTGAAAAACCAAACTCCAAAATGATTTTTAAAAGCACCAATAGCTAATACATTTTTTCCATTAACAGAGTATGTTGGTGCACTCCATTTAATAGCTTCTTCCAATTCAGTAGAATTTATAATATGTCGCAATTCAATTAATGCATCAGACCATTTTTTATGGGTTTCTATGTATGCTTCAACTGATGTTACTTTTTTCATGACTTCATGAATTTATTTTTGAGCTTCGTTAACGTGTTCATATATGTTAGTTACATTGACTATAACTAAGTTACTAAAAGAAAACGAATCAGATGGGGAATCCTTAGGATTTTCCGAGTACACACAGAACTAACATTTAGCGATACACGTTGTTTTGCACTATGTTTTTTTAGTTTTATAAATTTCATTTGTAGCCTTTATCCAAAAAAAAATATTTTTCCAGACTTTTTTAATTTCTGATAAATTTTTTGACATTTGTTTTATATGAATCTCTTGGGATAAGGAAATTTTTGGCTTGTAGCAATCGCTAGTATTTCTATATAGAATCTCTGAATAATAGGGTTAAATAAGGAGGTTCTTAACAACTCCACCAGAGTCAAATATTTCTAACAAAATCAAAAAAGACTTGTTTATGAAGTTCAAGATCCATATTAGGGGAAAGTGCTACGCGGACAATATAATCTTTGTCGCTTTCTTTAGTAGTCCCTTGAGTAGATGTTGCAGGAATGGTCCAATAACATCCATTTAGCTGCCCATAGCTCACACAGTACTTGCTTTCATTGGGTATTTCTGTAATCATTAAATTGATTAATTTATGATTTAGCGCTTTTTTATAAGCTTCTTTTTCTTCGTCAGTATTCCCCTTGGTGGGGAAATCTAATGAAAACACGGATGGGGTAAATCCTTGTTTTGCCAATTCTTCTGGGACAAAATTGATTTTCGCGGTTGGTAAAGTATCATTGATGAACTTTACAAATTCACGTGTGTTTTTATATGCATCACTAATTCTTTGATTCATGGAAGGCATCTGTTTAGCTAATATTTTCATTTGAAGGTTTGTAGCCTCGTTACCACAAAGTCTTAGATGCATTTCTATTTTTTCCATCAAAGCTTCCGTTTTTTTATTTCCTACACAATAACCAGCAGTGCATTGCCCACCACTTGGAAATTTCGATCCACTAGCATAGGAGATGGTCCTAACAGTTGAGAGTATTTCATCTTCACCTAAAAAGTGTACATTTGGACAAAATGTTTGATCTAAAATAAAAACTGGATCGATAGCAATTTCGCCAGTTGCAGTTTTACGCTCTTGACTTAAAACATTTTTTAATTTTATAAGATCTGGAACCTCCACTCTAGGGTTGGTTGGAATTTCAGCGATGATGTAAGGTATTGCATCTTCTTCAGCAATTTTAGCTAAAACGATTTCAATACTTTGAACCATATCATGATCACCATCTACAGGTAAATCCATCACGTCCACATTATCTAAGCAAACAGCCACACGTCTTGCTTGGTCATTTGTTCCACCATAGCAATTGGGAGGAACAATAAATTTGATAGCCTTTTCTTGATGGTTTTCTCCAGCATGGTCAATCAGTCCCATCATAATTGCATATTGAATAGATAGCCCACTAGATCCAACAATCGCCTTTGTTGGTGCTCCTGTAATCTCTCTAATTGTAGATACGACAAGTGCTTTGTTGGTCACCACATTATTTTTTTGATTATCAATAAAAGATGGATCTATTAATTCTTTTAAGGCAGCAAGGCAATTGACTGGCGTCATAGCAATGGTCTCTCTTCTTCTGACATGCTGAATTTCTGAGATATAACTTTCGTTTTGTTCACTACTTACTAATAAAACACTTCCTAGGTGAGAATAACTACTGATAAAAAAGTCAATATTTGGGTTGAGTTCAACTTTAGAAATTTCATCTTGTTGTGAAATGTAAATGGTACTGCCGTTAAACTCGGAAATAGCTGATACTTTCTCAACCTTCTTTAATTCAAATTTATAACCATAAATAAGCTTAATTACTTCAGCATCAAAAAAATGGGGTAGTTCACCTATGTAAGTGATTTGGGTGTTTTTATTGTCTAATAAATTTTTTCTTAGAATTGCCAAAACAGGAATCGTCTGGGATGAAAAACTGATTACATTTTCTGCCTTTAGATGATTTAAGTTAGCAATTACCCATTCTAGTATACAAGATAATGGATGGCCTAATCGAATATAGTCATAAGCTGTGGGTAATTTACGTAGTGATGATAAATCAGAATTATTGTCATTAAATAAGATTTCAAATTGTTCTAAGAATTGGGTTTTAGCCAATTTTTCATCATAAATATCTAGTCGATGTGTTGTTAAATTCAACCAGTCAGTAGGTATCTTCTCTAAAACACCTTTAATATAATTTAGCATAATATTGTCTTCCATAATTTCCACCTTTACATAGGTCGGTAATATACATTAATTAGATTTTTTTTAATGTGTTACAAGACGTTTTGTTACATTGTGCCTAATGTCTTGATATGAATTTTTTAATTGTTTATATCAGCTGTTAAACGAAGTCCGGCTTTTTTCTGATAAAGTCAAGTTGTTTAAACATTACCAAACTCCTGCATATTCCAAATTCTCATTGGTTTGACTATTAAAGTAATCAAACTTCTGCTTTATTATTTGCCTAATATGTAAATAGTCATGTGCTAACCAATTATCTAAATAGTGCTTTGCAGTTATTTTGCCAAGTGTTTTATGATTGTACGAGTTGTCCCAGTTTGGGTTTTTCAATTCTTTTAACCAAATTATTGAGGCATCTCGTTCAGACAGGAATTTTTGAACCATAGTATTATATTCTTGCTTCATATACTTATGGTCTTCAACCCAATCTATAGAATTAAAAGGAGGAGGTAAGACATTAGGTTTTTCTAAAACCCATTGCGCCCTAAACCTAAAATCATATTGTTCTTCATCCTGCAAATGACATACAATTTCTAGCAAACACCATTTGTCTGGTCGTGGTCGCCATGTGATGAGTTCAGGCTGCACATCTTCAAGTAATGATTGAAATACAAATTTATTTTTTTGAAGTTGTTTAACGATGTTCATTATTTGTAACGTTCTTGAGTGAGTTCGACAATTTTACAGATGACTTTGGTTGCTGATAAGATACTTTCAACAGGTACATACTCATAGCGACCATGAAAATTGTGTCCTCCAGCAAAAATATTTGGACAAGGTAAACCCATATAGCTCAATTGTGAGCCATCTGTTCCTCCTCGAATGGGTTTTATAATAGGTTGAATGTTTAAAGTTTTCATAGCTTCTTCAGCAATATCAACAATATGCATTACAGGTTCTATCTTTTCTTTCATGTTGAAGTACTGATCCGTTATTTCAATCTCAATAATCGTTTTGCCATATTTTTCATTCATATCATTAGCAACCTTTATCATTAAAGCCTTACGAGCTTCAAATTTATCAAAATCATGATCCCGAATAATGTATTGTAAATTGGTTTCTTCAACTTTGCCATTCATTGCATATAAATGGAAGAATCCTTGGTAACCTTCCGTATGCTCAGGTGTTTCTAGTCTTGGTAAGGTGTTAATGAATTCTGTTGCATAATACATCGAGTTTATCATTTTCCCTTTAGCAGAACCAGGATGCACAATTTTACCGTTGAACTTTACTTTGGCACCAGCAGCATTAAAATTTTCGTATTCTAGTTCGCCAACTTGACTGCCATCCATTGTATAGGCCCAATCTGCACCAAACTTATCAACATCAAATTTATGAGCACCTCTACCAATCTCCTCATCAGGCGTAAAGCCAACTTTAATTGTTCCATGTTTAATTTCTGGATGCTGAATTAAATATTCAATAGCACTCACAATTTCGCAAATTCCGGCTTTGTCATCAGCTCCCAAAAGAGTTGTTCCGTCTGTTGTTATTAATGTTTGACCTTTATATAGCAATAAATCATCAAAATAATCAGGAGATAAAATAATGTTTTCTACTTCATTTAAAACAATATCTGACCCATCATAATTTTCAATAATTTGCGGTTTTACATTGGCTCCTGAATAATCTGGAGACGTATCAAAATGCGAAATAAAACCAATGGTTGGCACTTCGTGACCTACATTACTAGGTAAGGTCGCCATGATATATGCATTGTTATCAATAGTAACATCAGACATTCCAATGGTTTTGAGCTCTTCATATAATTTATTGGCTAAATCCCATTGTTTTTCTGTGCTAGGAGTAGTGTTGCTGTTTGGGTCACTTTCTGTATCAATGGTTATATAACTAATGAATCGATTAAGGATGTGATCTTTGTTTAACATAATGGATAGTGCATTTCTTCAAAAATAGCGAACCCTTTTTTAAGAGACAAGTGTTGTACAAGTTTCTTTTTAGTTCCTACAAATTGCCTTACTTTTGTAATCAAAATCAGCAATATGTACAAGGTTTTAATAAGACCGATTTTATTTTGTTTTGACCCTGAAAAAGTTCATCATTTTACATTTTCAGCAATTAGATTGATCTCCAAAATACCTGGCTGCTCAGCATTACTAAAAAGTATATATACTGTAAATGATAAAAAACTTGAGACCAATTTATTCGGTTTGACTTTTAAAAACCCTGTTGGACTAGCTGCTGGGTTTGATAAAGATGCAAAACTGTTTAATGAGTTAAGTAGTTTTGGATTTGGTTTTATTGAAATAGGTACCTTAACACCAAAACCACAATTGGGAAACCCTAAGAGAAGATTGTTTAGGCTCAAAGCTGATTCGGCCATCATCAACAGAATGGGTTTTAATAATGGAGGTGTTGAAGAAGCTGTTGAACGATTAAAGCGCCCTTCGACTGCGCTCAGGACAAGAGGTGTTTTAATTGGCGGCAATATTGGTAAAAACAAAATGACTCCAAATGAAAGCGCAGTTGATGATTATAAACTCTGTTTTGAAGCACTGTTTGATTATGTTGATTATTTTGTGGTAAATGTGAGCTCTCCAAACACACCAAATTTACGAGCACTTCAAGATAAAGAACCACTTACAAATCTTTTGAAAGATTTGCAAACTCAAAATTCCAAAAAGAAAATTCCAAAGCCTATCCTTTTAAAGATTGCTCCAGACTTGACCAATGAACAGTTGTTGGATATTATAGATATTGTTGCAGAAACCAAAATAGATGGTATTATTGCCACTAATACAACCATTTCTCGTGATGGATTGCAAAGTGAAAACAAAATTGAAACTGGTGGTTGCAGCGGAAAACCACTTTCAAAACGCTCAACAGAAGTCATCAGATTCTTGTCAGAAAAAAGTAATAAAGCATTCCCAATAATTGGAGTAGGAGGTATTCATTCTGCACAAGATGCTATTGATAAATTGGAAGCTGGAGCGAGTTTGATTCAGTTGTATACTGGTTTTATATATGAAGGGCCAAAACTCATAAAAGCTATCAATAAAGCGATACTAAAAAAGAGGCTGTCTGAAAAGTAAAATATGAGTCATATTGAGCCTGTCGAAATATTTTAACTCTTTGATAATCAATATCAGTTTCGACAATCTCAACCTGACAAAGTAAATTACAATGACTTTTCAGACAGCCTCTTTTTTGTAAGTGTTATTTAGTAAATTTATTTAATCACTAATTTTTTAAGTGACGAATTTCCTTTAGATGAATTTAGTTTAACTAGATAAATTCCAGTATTTAAATCTCGTAAATCTATTTGAGTTTTAAATTCGGTAGATTGTAAACTAACTTTTTTCACTGATTTTCCTATCACGTCAAAAATTTCAATGCCATCAATGCTTTCTATAGTTGCATTACTAATAGTAACATTTCCATGTGTTGGATTTGGACTAAGTTTGATTCCTGTTTTAAAATCATTGTTTAGTGTGCCTAAAACTGATTCTAAAGTAATAGTAAGTGTTGCTACTTTTTTGTCATTAAAAGGAGCCACATTTACTAAGCTAGTTATATTATCTTGAGGCATTGTAGATGCATTGCTTGTGTCATAATTTGTTCCTTCTTCGGAGCCAGCATCATAAGGAAATAAGTCAATATTAATACTAGTTTCCCAATTCCCACCATTTCTCAATGATACGCCATGTATTCCGGCAAACCAATCAGGACTAGGAGCAATCATAGATACTAAGGTCAACAAAGGAAAATCTTCACTAACTGTAATACTCATAATGGTGGATGTTCCCATAGCATTGTTTGGGCTAAATGTTTGCTGTAACCATTGATTTGCATTTCCTGCCATAATAGCAGCATCAACTTCAGAATCAAAAGCCGAATTGCTTCCAGTTTCAGCAACGTTTTTTATTCCTGATGATGCCAGTTGTCCAGCTTCCCAAAATGTAATACTTGAATTGTGTGTCGTACCAACTAAATCTGACCAATGGTCATTGGTTGGAAACATTGTGCCTCCTTCAGAATGATCTGTTGAATTCCAAGTTCCAGTAAAAGTGATGGTATACGTTGCCATTGATTGGCCATATGACGTAAAGTAAGCAAGTAAAAAAAATAGTAAAAAATTGTGTTTTAATTGTTTAGTAATTCTTTTCATAGTTAATAGCGTTTGATAATTAGTGCGTTAAAATTAATAACCTTACACTTTTTTAAATAATTTGCTACATAAAGAGCAAAAGAGGATGAAAATTTGTAGTATTTTTACTTAACTTAAGCAATGTAATGTCAGATCAAGTTAAAATTATTGAATGCCCAAGAGATGCAATGCAAGGCATTAAAAACTTTATTCCTACTGAAGAAAAGGCATATTACATTCAATCTTTATTACGAGTAGGTTTTGACACTATTGATTTTGGAAGTTTTGTGTCACCAAAGGCAATTCCTCAAATGGTTGATACAGATGAAGTATTATCACAATTAGATTTATCTACAACCAAAAGCAAATTGTTAGCCATTGTTGCTAATACAAGAGGAGCAAGCGATGCTGCTGAATATTCTGAGATTAAGTATTTGGGTTATCCATTTTCTATTTCTGAAAATTTTCAAATGCGTAACACACATAAAACCATTGCTCAGTCTGTAGTAACTTTACAAGAAATATTGAATATAGCTTATAAGTCAAATAAAGAAGTTGTTGCGTATTTATCAATGGGGTTTGGGAATCCTTATGGTGACCCTTGGAATGTTGATATTGTAGGAGAGTGGACTGAACGTTTGAGTAAGATGGGAGTTAAAATTTTGTCACTTAGTGACACCATTGGGAGTTCAAATCCTGAGATTATTGAATATCTTTTTTCAAACCTGATTCCTCAATACTCAGATATTGAATTTGGAGCACATTTGCATACCACTCCAACTACATGGTTTGAAAAGGTAAATGCAGCTTATTCGGCAGGATGTCGACGCTTTGATGGAGCTATTCAAGGTTTTGGTGGTTGTCCAATGGCAAAGGACGAACTCACAGGGAATATGCCAACCGAAAAACTATTGTCTTATTTTACTTCAAAAAAATCTGCAAACAATTTAAATGCTTTAAGCTTTGAAAGTGCTTATAATGAGGCGACTAAAATCTTTACAAAATACTATTAAGAAGGTATCGAGACAAGGTTTTTTAAAAACTATACTTCAACACCTTCCAATTTTATTTCTCATTGAAAAACCACCGTCTTTGACGGTGGTCATGTTTTAAAGGCTCTGCCATTTTTTAGTTTTGCCCATCTAAAACTTTTTAAGATGAGTAAATATAGAAAATTAACGCATGTGTAT
>Ga0316205_10000149_pt1 | contig 152239 bp, 145 predicted proteins | sample 3monthpyrite_MG_FD_204941 | JGI IMG/M metagenome (GOLD analysis project Ga0316205, IMG submission 204941) | Microbial mat bacterial communities from mineral coupon in-situ incubated in ocean water Damariscotta River, Maine, United States -... | ecosystem: Environmental > Aquatic > Marine >...
CACGGCGACCATCGGACTTGATGACATGTGGCATCACCAGCTCGGCTGTCTCAAAGGTAGTAAAGCGTTCCGTGCAGCTCAGGCATTCGCGACGGCGGCGCACCATCGAACCTTCACTTGCAAGGCGAGAATCAATCACTTTGGTATCGTTCGCACCACAGAAGGGACAATGCATTACTTCACCCTTTTCCGGATTACCATTAATAAGGAAAGGTTGGTTAGCCTTAATGTTGTCATTCTGGCGTATGCCAGAATCCAGCAAGTAAATAAACAATATGCATCGGATTCCGAGTCGCCGCTACGCTTCGCACGGAATGACGAATCAATCAGAGTTCCCCTACACTTCACTCTGGGTTACTCACATAATAACATTCTGCAGAAATACAGAATGTTAGTTAATTTAATCCCCATAAACTGGCAGACGTTTACAAACATCCAACACCTTTTGTTTAACTGAAGCGATCGTATCCTGGTTATTTACATCATCCAGTACATCGCAAATCCAGTTTGCTAAATCTTTGGCCTCGGCCTCTTTGAAACCACGAGTTGTAATCGCAGGTGTTCCAATTCGAATACCGCTGGTAACAAACGGTGATTGTGGATCATTTGGCACGGCATTTTTGTTAACCGTGATATTCGCTGCACCCAGGGCTGCATCAGCTTCTTTACCGGTAATGCCTTTGTCAATAAGGTCAACCAGGAACAAGTGATCATCGGTACCACCTGAGACAATGTTGTAACCACGATCGATCAATGTATTGGCCATGGTCTGTGCATTTTTAACAACCTGGCCTTGATACTCCTTAAATTCGGGTTGCAATGCCTCTTTAAACGCCACTGCCTTAGCAGCTATCACATGCATCAAAGGACCACCCTGGATACCAGGGAACACTAACGAATTAAATTTCTTTTCCAGTTCCGGATTGGACTTGGCGAGAATAATACCACCGCGTGGACCACGTAACGTTTTATGTGTAGTCGAAGTAGTCACATCTGCGATCTGTACTGGGCTAGGATAATGTCCTGTTGCCACCAGACCCGCGACGTGTGCCATGTCGACAAATAAATAGGCACCCACACTGTCCGCAATATCGCGGAAGCGTTGCCAATCCATAATACGTGAATACGCTGAGAAACCCGCCACGATAACCTTTGGTTTATGTTCTTTAGCTAATGCCTCGACCTGATCGTAATCCACCTCACCCGTTTCATTGTTCAGACCATACTGAATCGCGTTATAAATTTTGCCGGAAAAATTTACTTTGGAACCATGGGTCAAATGCCCACCATCTGCCAGGCTCATACCCAGAATCGTGTCACCCGGCTCACACAGTGCAAAATAGACGGCGGCATTGGCCTGCGAACCTGAGTGTGGTTGCACATTTGCGTAGTCGGCACCAAATAACTCTTTAAGCCGATCGATGGCCAACTGCTCCGCCACATCCACATTTTCGCAACCACCGTAATAACGCTTGGCTGGATAACCTTCTGCATATTTATTGGTCAGCGAAGACCCCTGGGCCTCCATGACACGTGGGCTCGCATAGTTCTCCGAGGCAATGAGCTCGATATGCTCTTCCTGACGTTGATTTTCTTTAACAATGGCCTGCCACAGCTCGTCATCAAAATCGGCAATATTCATACTTTTACTAAACATGCTGGCCCCTAAAACACTTTGAAGTTGGGTGGATAATTGATCCCCGTATTATATTCGTATTTACTGATGATGCGTAGCTGATCCTGAATAATCTGAATGAAAGATATATGGGCAGGCATAAAAAAGGCCGCTTTTGCGGCCTTTCTTAGATACTTGGGACTTCAGAGACTTAGAATTTCCAGCCCCAGCTGACTTCAAGTTCATTCTGATCCATTTCAATCGTTACTTCCTGTCCCGGGTTAAGTGGGTTTGCCCCGGTTACTGAGTTTTCAAAACCGTGCATGTACTGAACCGTTAGCTCACTATCCTTGCTGACACCGTAGGTAAAACCAAGGGTTAGATGATCTTCGATAACCGCCGGTGCCAGGATGTTAAACACAACCTCTGAATCAGGAATGGGCTGTTTACCATGACTAAAGCCGGCGCGTAAGGTCAGGTTCGAAGAATGCATCCACTGCCAACCCAGCTTATATATAGTCATATCACGCCAACCAAAACCGGCGCCATCCGACCCACCCAGACAACGAGTCACAACACCCGCCGCACAACCTGATGTTGTATTGATTAGATGATTCATTGGATTTGAAATAGCAGGTACATCGCCGTAATTGATATGTTGAATATCAAATGTCGCTACCGACTTGGGCGAAATATCAAATGCCAGTCCCATGGTCCAGGTCGATGGAATATCAAAATCACCCTGCTCAGCAAACAGGCCACGGTATTTATCAAATTTGGTCATATCAATTTCGGACTGGTAAGAGGCACCCCAGGTTAGGCCTTTCACTAACTCACCTTGCAAACCTAACTTGTAACCAAAACCGTAGGAATCATCCGTGCCTCGGTTACTCAGGTTCGCTGAATCAGTAGAGAAACCACCAAAGGTTGCCAGGCCTTTTGCTTCAAAGCGCTGATAGGCGGCAATGGCACTGATACCGAATGAGGTTTTCGCTGACATCTTCCGTGCATAGGTTGCGTTTATAAAGAGTTGTTCAAGGTTTACCCCCGCTGTACCTGCACCGAATGTACCTGGCGTTGTGATCAGATCACCTTCCAGAGGCGCACTTGAACCATCATCATGCTGCGCCTGACCACCAACATATTCCGTGTTCATTCCACCATTACCGTAAACACTAATACCTGCTGATGCTTTTGGGCTTAATAGCCAGTTCATCGCAAAATGGGGGATCAAAAATAATTCATTGTCGCTATCGATTGACTGCGCAGTTTGGTTACCACCAATGGTAAATGGACAGCCATTGCCGGGAAGCACACCACAGTCTGTTGTGTCAGGTGTATTGTTTGCGTCAGCAGTTGCTGAATAATTTCTAACTGGGCTGAACAGTGTGACCCCCAGCTCAATGCGTTCATCGACAAAGACCAAACCTGCAGGGTTCGTCGCAGTGATCATCACGTCTTGAGGTAAAGCAACCCCACCACCACTCAGGCCTTTATTTTTTGCACCGTATCCATGACCAAAATAACCATTCGTAGCGAACGCTGATGAACTTATAAAAAGGCCAAGTGTGATGAGTAAACTATAACGAATGGGCTTGCCGATCATAATGACTTCTCCTACGCACTTTTTGTTTGAACAAACGAGAGGCGTGAATTATTTTTCTTCCATGCCTTATGCAATATTAAGGTTTAATTATATTTAACCGATTCGCCTCCCAGCGAACTCTGTTGCTAATAAGACACCTGATAATAATTTATGTCAAGTAATTAAAATTTTAAAATAATCATTGTGCTCTATCGAAAAATGGGTGAAATTATGTCTATGTCTAGCGCATAATACGTTCAAGGAAATCAGAATAATAAGGGGAGTCATCATGCGTCACCTCCATTCATGGAATAAAAAACTACTGGTCACCATTATTGCTTGCTCAGCACCCATTTCATTCGCGAATGCAAGTGGATTTAGAGTCCCGGAAGTTAGCGTCGCGGGTACCGCAGCATCTAACGCATTGGTTGCTACAACTGATGAGCTAGGATCAATCGCCTACAACCCTGCAGCGATTAGTTTTCATGAAGGCAGACACGTAATGGCCGGGATCAATAGTGTTAGTTACGATACTGTAGTCACGCCTTCTGGCGGAACACGCACTGAAGGTAACGGTGAAGATAATTTTTTAATTCCTAATCTCCTGGTTAGCACCACAGGTGATAACAATCTTGGTTTTGCGCTCTTAGTTAATTCTCCTTTTGGACTTGAGACCCGATGGCCTGATGAAACCTTTCCACAATTTGCAGGTGCCGCTGATCCTTTAGAACCACAACTAAGCCGCATCAAGATGTTTAACATTAATCCTAATGTCTCATATAAAATTAATAAGGATAGCAGTATAGCACTTGGTATAGACTTCTATGACATTGTCGATCTCAATTTAAACACACAGGCCATTCCCGTAAGAGGTACCGGCAGTGGGATCGGGATGAACTTCGGTCTTCTGCAAAAAGTAGGCAACTTGAGTTTCGGACTTACCTATCGCTCGAGCGTCTCAACTACTATTAATGGCCATTTTGATGCACGGGGAATCGGTTCCTCAGTAATTTCTGCTAAAGCCGATCTGGAGTTTCCAGACATTCTGCAACTTGGCGTGCATTACAAACCAACCGACAATATTGGTATTGAGTTTAACGCGGACCGAACCGGTTGGAGTAGCTTTGATGAGATTAAAGTTATCGACTCCACTGGCAACACACTGGGTAGCATTAGTTCTAATAACTGGAAAAATGTATGGGCCTACCGATTCGGCTTCAACTGGAAAATTAACTCTGGCACTAAGTTAATTTTGGGTTATTCCTACGACAACACTCCCCAACCCGATGCGACATTTTCTGCACGGGTACCCGATGCTGACAGACAGCTATTTAGTATCGGTGCCAGCCATCAAATCAATGATTGGAAAATTGAATACGCGTATATGTATGTTGATGTAGACGACAGAAATGTAAACTCGACAACCGCATTTACTGGTGGTGATGCCAATGGTACAACGGCCTATAATGGAACCTATGAATCAGATGTGAGCCTGATTGGCTTAAGCGTTGCTCTGAAGTTTTAAGCATCAGTGCAGCTAATAAAAAAGCCCCGTAAAGGGGCTTTTTTATTTTACAGATTTACTTTCTTCTAAACGTATAGTGTTATATCCGCCTCGCCAGCAAACTCAAAAAAGGTTGCCGCACCACCAAAGTCGATACCATCAATAAATTCTTTGGGGTTGAGATCAAATAAGTCGACTGTCATTTGGCAAGCTATCATCCGTACTTCTGCTTCATGACATAAATCTCTAAGCTCGCCTACACTGGCTACGCCCTTCGCTTTCATTTTGTTTTTCATCATCATCGTCATGATGCTCTGCATACCAGGGATAGCCGTACCTAATACTGGAAACCATTTATCCATTGCCATTGGCATTGGCATACCAGGGTTGCCTAGTGGGCTCACCTGAAGTGCTAATTTCTTTTTGAGTAGCTGCAAGCCATAGAAGGTAAAGAAAATCTGTACTTCATAACCCAGTGCTGCGGCAGTCGAGGAAAGGATAAAAGGTGGGTAGGCCCAATCCAGCGTACCCTTGGTCGCTATGATGGCCAGTTTCTTGTCAGACATCTCACACCTCCGTTAGTCATGCTGTGTGTATTCTTGTATGACCAAAAAAAAGCCTGATTGCTCAGGCTTTTTTACAGATAAATTATACTTTTTTGATTAAGAAGAGGAACTTACCACCTTCTTCTTTAGATTCCATCAGCTCATTGCCGGTTTGCTTGGCAAAAGCTTCAAAATCTTTAACTGAACCTGGGTCAGTTGCGATAATGTGCAGAACTTGGCCTGCGCTCATGCCACCTAGTGCTTTTTTCGCACGTAAAATAGGAAGTGGGCAGTTTAAACCAGTTGCATCAAGTTCTTGATCGAAATCAGCCATTCTTATAGCTCCTTAATTTGTAAAGATTTAGATAACCAGCCAAGTCTAGCTCAAAGTTGATCTAACATCTCCAAAATCAAGCTAGATTGAAATTCCAGTTGCCTGATTACACGATTCAGATGATGATACTTCCAGTCGGGTAACAGGCCACATTAATATTAAGATATATTACCATATATTGAATCTATGACCAGCTTTAGTTGTCTACCTAACTATAACGTTTATATTATGAGTAATATAATTATTTTTATTATCAATAAGTTAAGTTATTTAACCTCGTTTAAATTCCATTCAGGGTAATCTGATTATAATCATTAAAATGAAAAGCTTGATCAAAATTGTAGTTTTGTCGCTAACACTATTTAGTCTGAATACTCCCAGCATCGGCCAGAGTGACAACCTGCCGGACCTTGGAACGGTAGGGGGTGCGGCTGTTACCCCAGCCGATGAGTATCGTACGGGCGCAACGGTCGTCAGGAATCTGCGCCATGCCGGTCTGATTGTCGATGATCCCCTGTTGACTGACTATCTAAACCAGCTGGGCTATCAATTACTGGCTCATCATAATTATGAATCAGCAAACCAATTCACTTTTTTCCTGGTCAATGATCGTTCGATAAACGCCTTTGCCCTACCCGGTGGATTTATTGGGATAAATTACGGCCTTTTTTCTAAAACAGAATCCGAAAGTGAACTTGCCTCTGTGTTTGCGCACGAGATTGCCCATGTAACCCAACGACACTACGCCAGAGCTTATGACGTTGGTTCGCAATCCAACCTCCCCGTCCTTGCCGCCATCATTGCAGCCATTGTGTTAGGTAGCCAAGGTAGCGAGATTGGAGAAGCAGCACTCGCCACGGCTGCTGCTGCATCAGCACGAAGCCAAATAAACTTTACCCGTCATAATGAACAAGAAGCGGATCGAATAGGCATACAAATTTTGTCAGAATCCGGTTTTGATGCTCAAATGATGGCCAGCTTTTTTGACAAAATGGAACGCGAATCGCGGTTATACGGTATCGATGTACCTGAATTTTTACGCACTCATCCCGTTAGCATATCGCGCATCGCCGATGCCAGAGCACGCGCACAACATTTACCCAAAAAACGTGTTGATGATTCCTTAGCCTATGAACTGATGCGACAGCGGATCATTGCGCTATCCAGTCAAGATCATAAGGGCACTCTAAAATCCTACGAACAGGCGCTTAAAATAGAAAAAGGCATAAAACTGGTCGCCACACAATATGGCTATGTGCTCACACTCATCAAGCTGGAACAATATAAACCGGCTGATCGGCAGATCGATAGTCTGCTAAAACAACATCCTCATAGCATTGCATTCATATTGGCCAAGGCCGAGATATTAGCGAAGAGCAATAAAACAGCAGCTGCAATAAAAACCTATCGAGGTGCACTGAATATTTATCCTGGCAACGAGTCCATTCTGCTCGACTATCTTGAGTTGCTGATAAAACAGAAAAATTTCAAGGATGCAAAAGTAGAATTAGATTTGTTATTAAAAACACAGCCAAAAAACCCTGCGTTTTATAAATATATGGCACAAACCAAAGCAGCGCTAAACCAAACCGCTGAATCACACGAAGCTTTATCCGAATATTATTACCAACTTGGTCAATTTCATCAGGCCGTTGAACAAATAAATATCGCTTTAAAAGCCGTAAAGAACGATTTCTATACAACAGCAAGATTAGAAGCAAAACTACGTCACATCAAAGAAGAAATCCCCACCACCACAAATTAGAAAGTGGTTTGTTTTATTAGATTTTACTAATTAACTAATCTATCTAAGATCACTTGCACGCGTTGATAGTTCATGTATGCTGTGTCGATTGCAGCATATGTTGTAATTACAAAATAATGGAAACTTACATTTTACGTAAGTCACTTTTTTATAAAAAAACCTTTGACGAGGAGGAGATCATGCGGAAATCCGCCAGAATGATCGCCACTGCGAGTGCTGTCGCGGTTCTACTTGGAACTATGACTTTTATACCGACCCAAAGCGCTCTCGCTGACGATGTAGCTGATGGCAAGAAAATTGCCGAAAACCGTAAGAAAGGTAACTGTTTTGGTTGCCACGCCTATGAAGGCGCAACAATGCCTGGCAATATTGGTCCACCATTAGTTGCCATGAAAGCTCGCTACCCTGACAAGCAGAAGCTTTACGATCAAATTTGGGATGCGACAAAAGCAAACCCTAATTCAATAATGCCTCCATTTGGTAAGCACGAAGCCCTTTCTGATAAGGAAATCAAAGCTCTTACCGAATGGGTGTACACATTATAAAAATACGGGAGAGAGTTATTATGCAACGTAGAACATTTTTACAGGGCAGTTTAGCAGGAGGTGCGGTCGCAGTAGCGGTTGGCGCAGGTCTGTTAAGCCCCCGCAGCGTGATGGCTGCCTGGCCAGAAGGTGCGTTTAACGCAAAGAGCGTACAGGATGCGATGAGCGGCCTGTTTGGCTCAGCGGATAGCACCGCGACCGGCGACATCAAAATTAAGGCCCCGGATATTGCAGAAAACGGTGCGGTGGTACCGGTTTCAGTGAACACCAGCATTGGTGGCACGAGCAAGATCGCGATCATTGCCGAGAAGAACGGTCAGCCCCTGGCGGCCAGCTTCGACCTGGGCAAGGGTGCACAAGGGTTCGTTTCAACACGCATCAAGATGGGTAAAACCTCAGACGTGATTGCCGTGGTTGAAGCGGGTGGCAAGCGCTTTAGTGCGCGTAAGAACGTGAAAGTCACCATCGGTGGCTGTGGCGGTTAATAGGAGAAACTATTATGGCAAAATCAATACGAGTCCGCGCCAAAGCCAAAGGTGATACCACTACGGTCAAAGCGCTTATCACACACCCGATGGAAACCGGGTTACGTAAAAACAAGAAAACCGGAAAGAAGATCCCGGCCCACTATATTCAGGAAGTGACCTGTAAGCACAATGGTGCCAACGTCATGACTGCGCATTGGGGTCCAGCGGTCTCTAAAAATCCTTATGTCTCTATCCAACTAAGTGGTGCCGCTGCTGGCGATTCCATCGAGTTGAGCTGGGTTGACAATAAGGGTGGTAAAGACACTACTTCAACGAAAGTGAAGTAACACAAGATCTATCTTCCGGATGATAGGAGTTAATAAAATGAAGAAGTTAGTAATTACAACAGTGATTGCTCTTTTGGGCCTCGCGCCTGCCATGACGATGGCAAGCCCGCAGGAAGACTTGAAGGAATTCCGTTCTTATTTCTTCAAGAAATTCCCTGGAGTAAAACTGCAGCGTTATGCTGATGGTATTTATGGTGTAAATGAGGGTCGACGCATTGAATGGGAAGCGATGGAAGAATTTCCTCCATACGAGCCAGGCGTTGAAATTGGTAAACAGCTTTTCGAGAAATACAATATTGGTAAGTGTTTCAAGAATGGCGGTATCGGTATTCGCCAGAACTATCCTTGGTTCAACAAGAAGACCGGTAAAGTTCACACTTTGGAAGGCGACATCATGAGCTGCCTGAAGAAAAATGGTGTGGACACCAAGAAAGAGAAAATCGGCTTTAAGAAAGGTAAAATGGCCGCTATCTCTTCTTACATGGGTTATACCTCTCGCGGTAAAAAACTGAATGTAGTCGTTCCTAATGATGACCGCGCGCTGGAAATCTATAACCGTGGTAAGCGTCACTTCTACGCCAAGCGTGGCCAGTTGAATATGTCATGTGCAGATTGCCACATGTATTATGCTGGTATGATGGCTCGTGGTAACGTGCTTAGCCCTGCGTTAGGTCACGTCTCTGGTTTCCCTGTTTATCGTAAGAAATGGGAATTCGCCGGTGGCGGCAACCCAGCTCTAGCCGGTTTCGGTACAATCCAGCGTCGTTACGGTGGTTGTAACAAGCAGGTACGTGCTAAGCCTTTCAAGGCACAAAAAGATGAATATACCGCGCTGGAATACTTCCATACTTATATGAGCAATGGCATCAAAGTCAACGCTCCAAGTATCCGACAGTAATCCAACTCGTCAATGCTTAAGAAGCCTGGGCTCTGTCCCAGGCTTTTTTTATGCATGAAATGAAAGCTATTGCGCTTGCCATGCCCCAGGCCAGTTTCTCGACCATACTGGTCTCACCTTCTCCCTGCGTTATTAATTTGCTTAAAATGCTCACTTACTACTTGTAAGCTGCGCTCATCAACGCTTTCATTCCAGGCATCTACAAGTCGAGTTCTGCTGTTTTATTTAAACTTCACTCATTACGATTTCACAGGCTGAATTTTCACTTCCAACTAGCTACATCGGACTTGATTCAATCTTAGAGAGGCGCATGAATGCTCGGTAATAATCTACCTCCTCGCCCTAACCTTTCCCTGAGCGAGAGGGAGCACACTTTGCTAGCCATTGAGGTAAGGATGAGAGGGGATCAAAAAAGGGGAGCCTAAGCTCCCCCGCTCTGTCTGGCTCGCTACAGTTTTTTAAGCCATCGTTCGGATGTATTTGAGTGGACAGGCGGCACCATCGGCGTCCATTCCCATCCAGCTATATATCGCATCGAGTGCCATGTCTTCCGTTGCAAAGATATTTTGTTCACCAACATGGTCATAAAGACCACTCTTACGCATCACATCCAGCACCTGACGTTTCAGTCCACTAAAGACGACGGTAATCTGGTTCGCATTGAGTCGTTCGACCAGGTGGTGCAAGACCTCTTCTCCGGAGGCATCTAGCTGGTTAATCGCATCGCCAACAACCAGTAAGTATTTTGCTTTTGGATTATCCGCAACCGCTTTCAGCATGGCCTCTTCAAAGTAAGAGACGTTGGCAAAATAAAGCGAACCATCAAATCTTACTGCGACAATGTTTTCGTCTGTTGGCAGCTCTTTATACACATCAGTGTCACGTAAGGTGCCGTCTTTATAACGCCCTAAAACGGCTACTCGGGGGCTCAGCGTACGGTATAAATACAAAAGGATGGCCAGTCCGGCGCCAACCATAATGCCTTTATCAAGGTGTGGGGCAAATAAAAGCGTGGCGACGAAGGTAACACCTGAAGCAATACCATCATGTTTGTTTACATCCCAGGCATGTTTCATGGCTTTGAAGTTTATCAAGCCAATAACAGCCATCATAATGACTGCCGCTAATACCGCTTTAGGCAGGTCATATAATAGCGGTGTTAAAAACAACAGTGTGATCAAGACGATCACCGCGGTAAATACGGACGACATTCCACTCTTGGCACCCGCGTTTAAATTCACCGCTGAGCGTGAAAAAGAACCCGATGCTGGATAGGCCTGACTCATACTACCCACGATATTGCCGAGTCCCTGACCGATCAGTTCCTGGTTTGGATCGATCCGGTCCTTGGTCTTGGCGGCCATGGCTTTTGCAATTGAGATAGCCTCCATAAAGCCAACTAAGGAAATCGCGATAGCACTGAAAATGAGTGAACCAAACAGATCAAATTCGAAATGAGGTAACGAAATCGTCGGTAAACCTTGAGGGATAACGCCCACAATGCCACCACCCATACCTGGATCAATAACCTTACCAGCATCATCCAAGGTTGGACCAAATCCAATTATCTTGCTGACAATGATACTGATCACAACAGCCGCCAATACGCCTGGAATCTTAGGCAGGTATTTTCTAAAGCCCCACATAATCACAAACGCAGACACACCGAACAGGAAGGTGGGGATATCTGTATTACCCACCTGTAGCAGCACCCCCCATATGTCACTAACAAAGCTCTCGGAACGACTCATTTCGACACCAAAGATTTTGGAGAGTTGAGACAAACCGATGATCAGGGCAGCAGCATTGGTAAAACCAACAATAACGGGATGTGATAAAAAGTTAACCACCACACCAAGTCTGAATAGACCGAGCAAGAGCTGGAAGGCTCCGACCAGGAACGCCAGCATCAGCGCGAGCGGCACATATTTGCTCAGTAATTCATCAGTGGTCATCGAGTCCGGATTGCCGACCAGGGGGATCAATGCAGACGCGGTCAGCAGCGATACCACGGCAACAGGACCTGTTGCTAGCTGCCTGGACGAGCCCCATAGCGCTGCAACAATTACCGGGAACAGCGCAATATACAGGCCGAAATAGGCTGGTAAGCCAGCTAATTGGGCATAAGCCATTGACTGCGGTATTAGCACCAGAGCAACGGTCAGACCTGCGATAAAGTCAGCCCGTAGTACATTTGGGTCTTTTGCTTCTTGTATCCAGCTTAGAAAGGGGAAAATTCGATATAGCATGCCGGTCCTCGTCATAAAATAACGTATATCTACTCTCAACATTCCAGGCTACGTTCACCTTGATTGTCTGCACCAATTCTTTAGGGCTGGTATTCTAGCGTAATTAGCCTGTTATATACATCGAATAAATCAAAATGACATAAATATCAGTAAGTTAGTAAGATGTGCGGCTGGGGGGCGTTTAAGAGAGGTAGTTTAAGATGTGGACTACTTAGGCCGCTGATTTTTTCCACTGGTAGGTTGCTCTGACCTTATTTCCATTACCTAAGTAGACGAGTTCTTTACAGAGTGAGCTCGCAAGACTAACGCCGCGGCCCGCTCGAGCCTTGCTTTTGTTCATGCTTAAAACTTGTTTTTGGTGGTCAAAACCCGAACCACTATCAGCAATATTAATAACTAGCTCACCCTGGTTGACATCCATTTTGTGTTCAAGTGATATTGAAATATAGCCGCCTTCAAGGGCTGCCAAACGTTCCTGACGCAGGTTAAGATAAGTCAGAAATCCATCAGGCTCTGACTTAAGTTTTGAATCCAGTCCCAGCACACCATGGTCAAGTGCATTGTTATATAGCTCCGATAAAACAATAAATATATTTTCTCTGTGTTGCATTAGGCCATCGACTTGCGTGGTGAACTTGGTCAAGATTGATACTGGATTAGTTTCAATGAAATCACGCTTGGTCAGCATCATGTTCATATTCCAGTTGGAAGGATATGGTAAGGTTGCCGTGCTCGCACTGTTATCAAATATTTCATTTGATAATAAGCTGGGATCAGCATTGATTTCCAACAGAGTTAAATCATCTGATTGTTCTTCATCACCTCTAAACTCGTTAATTGTTTCCAAAATGCTTTCGAATAACCCATCTGCAGAATTACCCTTTTCAAAACAGCGTAGCAAACGCTCCTCTCCAAATTCCTCTCTTGCCTGGTTTTTAGCTTCAGTAATTCCATCAGAGTAAAGATAAACCCGATCACCTTTATTTAAATCGAATATATGAACATCCGTTTTTAACCGATCATTATTCACCACGCCTAACGGAAAGTTGTTAGAACGTACAGTATGTTTTAGTTTTTTCTTTTTCCCTGAATAAATTAATACGTCTGGTAGCCCACCATGCCACATCGTAAATAGCCGATAATCTTTTGAAAAATTGCAGACACAGGCACAAAAGAAAAATTCGGGCGGTAGAATATTTTTAAGCTTTGAGTTTATCTCAAGCACTATTTCGTCTACTGTTGCACCGTTTTCGGTAAGTTCGTAGAACAAATCGGAGACAGGAACCGCACCAATGGCTGCAGGTAAACCATGCCCAGTTGCGTCACCTAGTAAAATATTTAAACCGCCAGAGGGTGTGTGGGCCGCCAGTAGCAAATCACCATTAAATACTGATAAGGGTGAGAGTATGTACTTAAGATTAGGGGTATCCAGACATCCTTCATGTACAACACGCGAATAAATCTTTTTCGCAACCTTTTGCTCAACCAGTAATTGCTCATTGTATATATCGATTTCATCACGTTGACGTTTGGTCGTGGCATAGAGATCGCTCATACGGGTTAACGCCTCAACCTTCGCCATGATAATAATCTTGCTATAAGGCTTGGTAAGGAAATCATCGCCCCCCACTTTCACACAACGTGCAAGCTCATCTTCGTCAGTCACTGCTGTTAGAAAAATGATGGGGACAAAACGTTCCCCAGCGAGCGCTTTGATCTGTTGTGTTGCCTGGTAACCATCAAGTACCGGCATCATAATATCCATCAAAATGACATCGGGCTGGTGATCTACATATTGCTTAATAGCCTCTTGGCCGTTTTTAGCAGTAATCACTTCATAACCACTATCACTTAACATCCCTTCAAGTATCAGACGATTTACCGCATCATCATCCACAACCAGAGCCATTTGAGTTGAACGATTAGCTTCGATTACTTTATCCACTGTCTCAATTGAAAGACGACTCCCTGTCATTTTCAAGCTACTTCAAATAGATTGTCAAAACTAGCCATCTCGAGTAGCTTTTTTATGTTGGAACGACAGTTGATAATTTTTACTTTTGCATCGTCATTACCAAGCCCCTCACGCATTACTAACAACATACCCAGAGCTGAACTATCAATATGTTCTGTTGCAGCAAAATCCAGAATATATTGAGCACTTGGATCAGCACCTCGATGTGACTCGCGAAAATCTTTGTGGGATCTGAAATCAAATTCACTGGGCAATTTGATGGTTACCGTTCGCCCGTCATCACTTTTGGTTATCGTGATCGCCATTACTCGCTCCTGCCTTATCCCTGTGAACGTTTAGTTACGTTCTGATTATGATTGCCCCCCCTACAGATTGACTGACCCCCATTTATATTCAATAAGGGGAACAATCTGGAAACGGTGCTAAAAATTCATCACTTTTTAAATAGCGGCAGAAACACAGACGTCTTTAGGCTCAGTCACACCAAGGAGTGAGCATATTTTCATTAAAAAACAGATAGATACAGAGTCCTGCGGTAGAAACAAGTCGTTCGTTGAGCTCGCGGCCGCAGGCCGTGCTGAGATCAGGGAAGGTTCGAATTAATATATAGCGTGATTAGTGGAAATAGAGACATTTAGAGATTGAAGGAAAGATGGTGGGTCGTGAAGGGCGAAACGAAACCGGGTGCCCTAAATGGGCATCCGCAGTTCGTTGAGCGCACGACCGCAGGCCGAGCCTAGATCAGGGAAGGTTCGAATAAATATATAGCAAGATTAGTGGAAATAGAGAAATTTAGAGATTGAAGTGTCCTTCCTGACACATCGTTTACAGACAATACCGGAGACATGGTTTACACATTAACGCATTTGGGAGACCCCAAATGCCCTGGAAAGAGTGTAAACCGATGGACGAACGCATAAAGTTTATTGCCCGGCTGCTTGATGGTGAGAAGATGTCAGTGGTCTGTCGAGAATTCGGCATCTCCAGGCCGACAGGCTATAAAATATTCAATCGCTACAAGACCTTAGGGCTAGAGGGCCTGGAAGATCGCAGTCGACGGCCTTATCGCCACGCGAATAAACTGCCCTATCAAGTCGAACGCACGATCTTACAGATCAAGCGCGAACATCCCAGTTGGGGCGCCCCCAAGATCCGCGAGAAGCTGATCCGTGAATACCCCATGATCAAACCGCCTGCCAAGAGCACCATCCATGCAGTTTTGGATCGCCACGGTCTGGTCAAACGGCGCAAGCGACGGCGTGCCCATGCGCAAGGCACGCCATTGAAGGCAGCCGCCTCACCCAATGGCCTGTGGTGCGCGGATTACAAAGGGGAATTCAGGTTAGGTAACCGACAGTATTGTTATCCGCTGACGATCACCGATTACCACTCGCGTTATTTACTCGCCTGTGAAGGGCTGGATTCCACTAAATCCAAGTTTGCGTTTACCGTGTTCGAACGTGTGTTTAAGGAGCATGGACTGCCCGATGCGATCCGGACCGATAACGGTATTCCCTTTGCCTCACCGAATGCGTTGTTTGGTTTGAGTCGCTTATCCATCTGGTGGTTACGCTTAGGCATCCAGATACAACGTATTCAGCCTGGCCATCCGGAACAAAACGGGCGGCATGAACGGATGCATCTGACCTTAAAAAAAGAAGCGACCCGACCTGCCTCGTTTAATTATTTACAACAACAGGCCCGCTTTGATCAGTTTATCGAGGTTTACAATCACCAGCGACCGCATCAGGCACTCAACGGTTATTACCCTGGTGATCTGTATACACCTTCGACCAGGGTGTATCAGCCACCGGACGAGCCGGATTATCCGTTTCATGATCGCGCGATACGGGTAACCAAATGTGGGCGAATCTGTATCGGTCGGCGTAAAATCAATTTGAGTGTCGTATTCGCAGGGCAAACCGTAGGAATCAGGGAAGTCGCTGACAATATTTGGCTTGTCAGTTTTATGGATTATGATTTAGGATTTTTTGATGAAGTCGAAGGCCGGGTTGAACCGGCGTCGAATCCTTTTGTACCGGAAGTGTAAACAATGTCCCCGGTATAAGATGTAAACCATGTGTCCGGAATACACCAAGGAAAGATGGTGGGTCGTGAAGGATTCGAACCTTCGACCAATTGGTTAAAAGCCAACTGCTCTACCGACTGAGCTAACGACCCAATTAGTAACTTTCAAGAAGCGCGCATTTTACCGGACTTACCAGGAATGGCAAGCCCGGCTTTTTACATTTTATGCGCTTATACAGCCTCTAACTGACGTAGGCTACCTGGCAACAGCTTCATGTCTACCAGCGAGGTAATTAGAGCCTTAAAGAACCCTGCTTCGTCTTCATAGACCATTTTGTAGTACTGGATTTTCATAGTCAGAGCACTACCAAAGACGATACTGATAAAGACCAGGAAGGAGCCTAAAGCCAGGGTTGAGACACCGGTAATGGCCTGCCCAACTGTACAGCCCAGACCCAATACACCGCCAATCCCCATTAGGACACCACCGATGGAGTGGAATATGAAATCCTTTAATGAGACAAACCACTCAATACGGAAGCTCCTGGATATAAGAGACCAGATGAAAGAACCTAGAATTACACCAATCACTGCGAGCACACCGAATGTCAGATAATTGATGCTAAAACCTTCTTTAACATAGCCCGTCACTTGTCCAATTGGGCTGATGAATGTATATGAGGTATTCAACAAGTTCGTACCTGCATTTTTTGGTTTGGCCTCAGCCGCTTCGCCTTCCATTTCAATGTCCCAGGATTCAGAAACAAAAGTACGCATGCTCTGTGGTTCACCATCCACACTAACCATAGTATTCGAAGTGATGTACCAAGCAGCCACAACAATAACACCGATAACCACACCGGCAAGAATATTGTCAAAGCTTGATCTGAAATCAGCGGCTTTAAATACGATAAACAATGCAATCGCGGCAACGATAAGACCAAACACAAGGCGCATGGTTTCCACAGAACCACCCGTTACACCTGCCGCGATGCTACCCAGGTCACTTTGGGTCGACATTTTAAATGATGCCACATCTAACCAGGGTGCAAAGTAACTTGCATACCAGTTCACATTGATCCAATGATCAATGTTGCGTTCATACCAGCTGGCATCGTTACTAACTGGTGCGGCTGCCGCACTCCAATTAATTACATCCAGCTCTTTGAACGGGTCAACCATCGCATAAGCAATCACAGCGATGATGACAAAGACGAAAATCGATTTGATGTTACCGCCACCAATACGAATCAGGGTCTTGTTACCACAGCCACTGCCCAGGGTCATTCCGATTCCAAACAGGAAACCACCTAGTACAAAACGTCCCCATGGGAAGACGTTTTCCAGAGTTTGTGGGTTGATCACGCCACGATAAGGAGGAACAGATGAGTTCAGACTAAACACACCCATGAACTCAAGGATGGTCACACCCAATAAGGCGACCGTAGCGGATAACACCCATGCGCGTAAGCGACCCTTATCGCCAATGTTAACCAGATCAGACACTGCACCCATGGTGCAAAAGTTTGTCTTGTTGACCACAGCGCCCAAGACCATGGACAGGATCAATATTGACCATATATAGAAAGATTGCGCACTGGCAAAATCCGGAAACGTCATAACACACCTCAAAATGATTAAATTCTGTTCAGGCTCACCCCATTTTTAGACAAGCCCGGCTAAAAAATTGCGCAGATTATACCTGATGACCAGGCAAAGCCCTAACTACGCGCGCCTTCGTTAATTACCCTAATATAATCAAGTGGTTATATAATTGGTGGGATCGCTAACCCCTGCTTGCTCGAAGCCTTCGCGACGTAATTGGCATGCCTCACAACGTCCACACGCAAGACCATTCTCAGCGGGGTCATAACAGGAGATAGTTTGTTGGTAGTCCACCCCCAGTGCCAGCCCACGTTTGATAATCATGGACTTACTGAGGTGAAGTAACGGGGAATGAATGGTGATGGCATGCCCTTCTACACCCGTTTTAGTGGCAAGGGTCGCCATGCGTTGATAGGCCTCAATATATTCCGGTCGGCAATCAGGATAACCTGAGTAATCCACCGCATTGACCCCGATGAAGATATCAAAGGCTCCTAGCGTCTCCGCCCAGGCCAGGGCAATAGACAGGAAAACAGTGTTGCGCGCAGGCACATATGTCACCGGTATACCTTCGCTCGCCTGTTTGGGGACATTAATCTTCTTATCGGTAAGTGCCGAGCCACCAAACTGGGCCAGGTCAAGTGTAAAGCACCGATGTTCAACAGCACCCAACTGCTTAGCCACCCGTTCTGCCGCATCGAGCTCACAACGATGACGCTGACCGTAATCAAAACTCAATGCATAGCACTCGTAGCCTGCTTGATTAGCAATAGCTAGCGTAGTCGCTGAATCCAGGCCACCAGAGACCAACACGACGGCTTTTTTCTTTTGAGTTTTGCTTTTATTTTCTGGCATATCTATCGACCGGGTTCCTCCCCCCAGATTAACTTATGCAGCTGGCACTGAACACGCACAGGCAGTTGCTCTTCTAATACCCATTCAGTGAGTTGTTTTAACGTCACTTGATCGTGACTCGGTGAGAAAAAGATATCACATACACCGATTAGCTGGTGATGTTGGATAAAATTTACGGCCCAATTAAAGTCTTCACGGTCACAAATAACCAGCTTAAGCTGATCATGGGCGGTCAACTGTTGTAGATTATCGAGAAGGTTTTTATCTGCTTCACCTGACCCAGGTGTCTTGATATCCATTACACGACTTACGCGGCTATCAACGTCACTGATATCAATTGCACCGCTAGTTTCAAGTGAGACTTCATACCCCTCATCACAAAGCCGATGCAGTAAGTTAGTACAATTTTTTTGTGCAAGAGGTTCGCCACCGGTCACAGTGATAAAACGAGTATTGTAACGCTTTGCTTCTGCCTCAATCTCAGCGAAGCTCATCCACTGTCCGCCCTGAAATGCATAACTCGTATCACAATAACCACAACGCAATGGACATCCCGTCAAACGGATAAACACAGTCGGCACGCCTGCCGTGCGAGCTTCACCCTGCAGAGAATAAAATATTTCGGTAATACGCAATCGCTCCTGATCAGGAGCTGGCTTATCTGTATCTGTGTTCACGATAGCTAAATAATCAATTGGTGAAGCAGGTATTTAGCCTGCTGATTATAAAATGTAACGCTGTTGAGAAGGATTTTTCTCAGATTAACGCTTTAGGCGAATTTTCTGAATAAGATTTTTTGCCTGACCTGCCTCTGTTGTACCAGGGTAGTCTTTTACCAGACGCTTCAGCGTAGCCTCGGCCTGATTGTAACTCTTTAATTCGTATTGGCTATATCCAATCTTCAATAGCGCTTCCGCTAATTTTGGACTCTTGGGATAAGCATTAATAAGGGATTGATAATCTTTAATCGCAAGTTTAAATTTTCGCTGAGCATAATTTGCTTCGCCTATCCAATACTGTGCAATGTGCGCGTAGCGTCCATTTGGATAGTCTGCTATGAATTTACGGAACGACGTGACAGCCTGGTCATAGCGAAGCTCACGCAACAAATCAAAGGCGGCTTGATAAGCTTTTTGCTCAGTAGCAAAGTCTGGCTTTGGCTTTGAAGGTGCAGTGGCTGCAGTGGCAGCAGGTGCAGTTGTCGCCGCCGGTGGTGTGGCTGCTGGGGGTTGGCCCGCATTTTGACCCGGGTTTTGACTGGAAGTTTGCGGTGTAGCAGGTGCCGCACCTGGTGCAGGATTAGCCCCACCCCGTTCCATCCGGACTAATCGCCGATCAACATCAACATACAGATCACGCTGGCGTTGTTTGATCTGAATAAGTTCATGAGTATGTAATTCGATTTCGCCTCGCAAAATTTGTAACTCACTTTGCATGTTTTCAATGCGAACCAGCATATCAACCAAACCCTGATTATCCAGGATACGCTCTAAGCGTTTAACACGTTCTTCTGTTGAAAGTTGCTTTGTATTTTCATTGCTTTTCACACCCAGCGTTGAGGTTGCATCACCTGGACGAGAGCGCAGTTGCACATCACGCGCAGATACAACTTGCAAATCCGCAACAAATACACACAAACAACTAATCAACAAAAGACGCTTTTTCATATTATCTACCTGGATATAGTATTTCTACACGACGGTTGACACTCCAGGCAGACTCATCATGACCGAGTGCAACCGGGCGTTCTTCACCGAAACTAATAATATCAATCTGTGACTGAGAAACACCTTGTAACAGCATTAACTGGCTCACTGCTTTGGCACGACGTTCGCCAAGCGCAATATTATACTCACGAGTACCACGCTCATCTGCATGGCCTTCTAAAACAATTTTTACATCAGCATTGTCTGCAAGATAACGGGCATGCGCCATAACCACTTCGCGATCAGCTGCTTTTACTTCTGAACGATCGAAATCGAAGTAAATAGTAGTGGTTGATAATGGGTTTGAAGGATCCGTAAAGGGATCACTTTGAATAGTCGTTTGATCCTGAGCCCCAGAGCGAGAATCTGTTTGTGAATCCTGCTGTGTTTGTGTTTCATCTGTCTGGTTCTCAGAAGTTGAAGTACAGGCTACGCCAAAAGAGGCCAGCAAACCGACTAGTAAAAACTTGTTCCATTTGTTCATCTTAATACTCCTCAACATTATGATTATTTAATCCTGCTTGTACGGTGACCATGCTGGTTCACGCACATCACCACTGGTAAATCTCATTTTATGACTGGCGCGACCATCCGTTGCAACCGCTGCCAACACACCCTTTCCCCTGGCCTGTGACGCATAAATTAACATGCTCCCGTTAGGAGCGAAACCGGGGGATTCGTCTAATTGCCCATCCGTTAACAAAGACAACTGCTCAGACTCAAGATCTAAAATAGCGATTCGATATTGCCCACCAGCATTATGCACCAAGGCGATGCGCTTACCGTCCGGTGAAACCGAGGGGCGAAGATTCTCAACCCCATCAAATGTAATGCGTTGTGCACGTCCAGTTGCACCACGCTCATTCACTTCGATACGGTATAACTGTGCACGACCACCTCTATCCGAGGTAAATACAAGGCTTTTGCCATCGGGGAACCAGGCCGGCTCTAAATCTGCACCATAGCTGCGCGTGACCCTGGATAATCGGCGCGAATTTAGATCCATAATATAGAGTTCCGAATTACCATCTTTTGATAAAGACATCGCCATATGACGTCCATCTGGTGACCATGCCGGTGATAAATTTGATCCCTTAAAGTTTGTAAGTTGCTGTGTATTTTTCGTAAACACATTTTGAATATAAATCTGTGGTCGACCTGATGCATAGGAGACATATGCCAGACGTTGACCATCCGGAGACCACACCGGACGCACAATCGGCATACTGGATTCAAACAAAATCTGTTCGTTATAACCATCCGAGTCTGAAATGGCTAAGCGATAGCGATTTTGACCTTTCTTGTTTCTGGAAACTGTGATGTAAGCCAGATATGTATCAAATGCACCCCGTTCACCGGTGATTGCTTCATAGATCAAGTCACTTATATGGTGCGACAATCTTCTTAATTGATTTTCTTTTGCCTGAAAACTGTGCCCCGCCATCTGGCTGCCCTTTTCAACATCGAACAACTGAAACTGGACCTGATAAGAATTACGCGCCTGCATTTGAATTTTTCCGATTACAACATATTTCATGTTGAGGTTACGCCAGGTCGCAAAATTGACATCCCGACCTTCGTGCGGAATCTCAATCATTTCATTTTCTTTCATTGGCGCAAATCGCCCGCTGCGACTTAAATCATTTGAAATAACATCGGTCATCTTCATAGGCGCTTTGCCTACACCTTTCCAACCAAATGGAACAATGGCGATAGGGGTCGCATTATCAAGCCAGAGTGTTATATCAATGGTTAATGAAGCGCGTGCAGGTACGCTAACAACCGACAAGCACAAAAATATTATTAGTAAGTTAAGTTTGATTTTCTTTAACATCATAATCAGGTCTTTTTATCCGCTCTCATTGGTAAATGTAATTCTCGGAACACATCAAATAATCCCGTCTCAGCAGGTGGCAATGGTAGTGGTGAAGCTTTTCTTACCGCCGCCGTTACTGACTTATCATAAGCAGGATCACCACTGCTTTTAGATAGCTCGATATGTATGACTTCTCCGGAAGGAATTAGTTTAACTCTTAGTTCACTCACAAGCCCTTTGCTGACTGATGGTGGTTTAATCCAAAAGCGATATACTTTCGCTTCGATCAAGTTCATATACTTATCGATCGTAGTCTGCCGTTTTTTCAGCTCTGCCTTACGAAGGGCCGCAGCCTGTTGCTCAGCCTTCATTTTCTCGTCTTCAGCACGCAATTTGTCTTTTAGTGCCTGCTCTTTTCTGGCCTTATCTTGCTTTTCCTCTTCAATTTTTCGTTTACGCTCAAGTTCTTCCAGGCGCGCCTCTTCTTTGCGCTGCTTATCCTTCAGTTCTTTTTCTTTTTTCTCAAGCAACGCCAGGCGTTGTTTTTCCTTTTTTTGATCTGCTTCACGCTTTTTCTTCAAATCAGCAAGGCGTTTCTCTTCAGCTTTACGCTTAACTTCTCGATTATCTTGTGCTTTAAGTTTTGCAAGTTCCTTTTTTACCTCACGTTCATCAATCGTGGTCACTTTCACGCTTTCAGGTACTGCGGTTGCTGCGCGTTCTTTTGATTTGAAATGAAACCCAACCCCAAAAAGCACAACGATTAGTACATGAACTAACAAGGCACCCACAAAAAAACGAGGACTTTTTTTAAATAGTTCTAGCATTAACGTTTCTTAACCGGCTTAGTGATCAAACTAAAATTGTCAATCCCGGCATTATTAAGCACCGCCATGGCATTGATCACCTTGCCATAATCAGCTTTGACATCGCCTTGTATTAAAACAGGTATATCCGGATATTGTTTGCGCCTGGCGGCCACACGAGCGACCAAGGTTTTTGCTTTAACCGGTTTTTTGGGTTTGTCGCCCAGATTGACATAGAGTCGGCCTTTACGATCCACAGAGACAATCACCGGCGGCTGTTTACTTTTCTTCACGGGTTTGGCGCTGGCCTCGGGTAGTTGTACTCGATATCCCTCAGTCAGTAATGGTGCCGTCACCATAAAAATAACCAGCAACACCAGCATCACATCAATGTAGGGCACAACATTGATCTCCGCCATTTGCTTTTTTGTGAATCGTTTATTCATGTGTTGCATTGCAACGTACCCTTAAATATATGAGCCAGATTATGATCTGGCCTGACGCTGTAACACAGTTGAAAATTCTTCAACGAAATTATCGTAACGCGCCATAACGCGCTCCAGGTCACTGGCAAACCGGTTGTACGCGACCACCGCAGGAATCGCCGCGAACAAACCAATCGCGGTTGCAATCAGAGCCTCGGCAATGCCGGGTGCAACATCAGTAATCGATGCCGATGCCGATGAACCCAGGCTTCTAAATGAATTCATAATGCCCCACACCGTACCAAATAAACCGACATAGGGGCTGGTCGAGCCTGCTGTCGCAAGAAACGATAAGTGACTTTCAAGGTTTTCATATTCTCGGTTTAGCGCAACCCGCATAGATCGTTGTGCACCCTCTACTATATAAGTAGCATCATTGTCGGGTTGCTTGCGCAGGTGGATAAATTCCCTGAAGCCCGCCTCGAAGATGGCTTCCATCCCTGTTAATTTGCCCCGTTCGCGTTTTGCAGCAAGCTTTTTGTATAACTCACTGAGATCGGCGCCAGACCAAAAACGCCGCTCAAATTGCACAACATTCTTGCGCGCACGCTTCAGTACAGATCGTTTGTATAATATGATGGTCCACGAATACAAGGATACCAGGATTAACAGGGCCATTACGCCCTTAACGACAGGACTGGCTTTCCAGACCAGGTCGATCATCGATAAATCTGTTTCCACAACGACTCCTTATTGCTGAACCTATTCGTTACAACTGATTCAATTTAGAGTGTAGTGTTTGGGTTAATTCTTACTTGGTTTGACTCACCCCGACACAACACACCCAGTTCACTTTCTCTTATTATTCTATTCTGAAGCCCGACTCATGAGTCTCCACTCCAATACCTTTACCGAGACTACCAGACAATTCTCACAAAAAGCAGGCAAAATCTTTCTAAATCTGACAGCGCCAATGGCAACTATGACATCACTTCTAGTGGTGAGTTCATCTTGTCCGAGTGCCACTCTAATCCACGAATTCTAATTAATTTAAGTCCGAAACAACACCATCAGTCACGCTATCCACGCTATTAACACTGACTCTCGTGAGAACTCGATCACGCTTTGTGAATTCAGCCCTGTCATGGTGCAAATAAAACGATTTCAGATCTCCAGAGCCCAGAAACGATCACTGCTTAGTGTCAAACAAATCAAGCAACGGTTGAGCGTCATCTTTTTCATGCTTTAGAGGTTTCAGGCCAAAGTGTCGATAGGCATGTTTTGTTGCAACTCGCCCCCTTGGAGTACGCATCATAAACCCCTGCTGGATCAAAAAGGGTTCAATCACATCTTCAATGGTATCCCTTTCCTCACCAATCGCCGCAGCAAGGCTGTCGACACCGACAGGACCGCCTTCAAATTTTTCGATAATGGCCATTAGTAATTTTCTATCCAACATATCAAACCCACACACATCTACATCCAACAGGTCGAGTGCAAGCTGGGCAATTTCTTTATCGACTTTGCCATTACCTTTTACTTCTGCAAAATCACGTACGCGACGTAATAAGCGATTGGTAATGCGTGGCGTACCGCGAGAACGTTTTGCGATCTCTTTTGCGCCTTCATTATCGATGACAACATCCAGTATCTTTGCCGAGCGCTTAACAATGGTGACCAGATCATCATTGGAGTAGAACTCCAGTCTCTGCACAATACCGAAGCGATCGCGCAAGGGTGAAGTCAACAGTCCGGCTCGGGTAGTCGCACCAACCAAAGTGAAAGGAGGCAGATCCAGTTTTATCGATCGCGCAGCGGGTCCTTCTCCAATCATGATATCGATCTGGTAATCCTCCATCGCGGGATACAAGATTTCTTCTACTACTGAGGACAATCGGTGGATCTCATCAATGAACAACACATCATGCGGTTCCAGGTTTGTCAGTAAGGCAGCAAGATCACCTGGGCGTTCCAGCACTGGGCCAGATGTATGTTTCAGATCGACATCCATTTCATTAGCAATAATATGTGACAGGGTTGTTTTACCAAGACCCGGTGGACCGAACACAAGCACATGGTCGAGTGCGTCTTTTCTTGCACGCGCCGCCTGGATAAAGATTTCCATTTGCTCAACCACAGTAGGCTGACCAACATAGTCCTTCAGCTTGATCGGTCGCATAGCACGATCCAGCACTTCATCACCTTGTTGGCTGTTAGCAGAAATCATTCTGGATTCATCTGTCATACTATTAATTAGCCTACCGTTGCTGCCACTTTTAACGCAGATTTTATAATGGCCTCGCTACTTTGCCCATTCATCTCGACATGTTGCAGCAGTCTGGACGCTTCCTGAGGTTTATAACCTAATGACACCAACGCACTAATAGCATCATGCATGGCACCATCATCTCGTCCGCTGATTGACTGAGTATCGGGCGCATTTACTACGGCCGCAGCCATATCCATATCCTTCAGACGATCACGAATCTCAATTATCAGGCGTTCAGCCGTCTTTTTTCCTACTCCAGGTAATTTGGTCAAGGCAGCTGCATCTTTATCATGAACACAGCGTACAAAATTTTCTGTACTCATACCCGACAGGATACCTAACGCAAGTTTGGCGCCCACACTATTAACTTTAATCAAAAGTCGAAACAGCTGGCGTTCCTGTTCACTAATGAAGCCACACAAGACTTGTGCATCTTCACGTACAATCAAATGTGTGTGCAGCACAATGCGTGCGCCAATAGCGGGCAAGTTGGCCAGGGTCGATGCCGGTGCCTCGATTTCATAACCGACGCCATTGACATCCACCAAAATAAAAGGGGGTTGCTTTTCAATGAGCTCGCCAGCAATGCGGCCAATCATGTTGATTTCCAACGTTTGTTGCGGCGCGATGAGCGTAACTGTGGAAGTAGTGATTTTAGTTCGCGGCTATGGCCATGACACAGAGCAACGGCCAGGGCATCGGCAGCATCAGCCTGTGGTGATTTATGCAAACCCAATATCGCTTTTACCATGTGCTGGACTTGTGACTTGGCCGCATTCCCCCGACCGACAACGGATTTTTTAATTTCAGCGGGAGAATATTCATTAACGGGCAAAGAAGTTAAGGCAACGCAAGCAATCGCCGCACCACGCGCCTGACCTAACTTCAAGGCAGAATCCACATTGCGGTGCACAAACACACTTTCAATTGCCATTTCTTCAGGCGTGAACTGTTCGATCAGATCCGTTAGACCTAGATGGATGTGTTTGAGTCGTTCAGCGAGAGTATCCTGTTGCGCTTTGATGCAACCGTGAGAGATGCAGACGGCCTGGTTGGGTCGCATCTCGATGATGCCGTAACCAGTGATTCGTGAACCCGGGTCAATACCTAGTATGCGAATCATATCGCGTCCGTTTATAACCTTTATGCCAAGTTAGCCAATACCTCATCCGAAAAATCAGCATTCGTGTAGACATTCTGAACATCATCAAGGTCTTCGAGCATATCAACGAGCCTAACAACTTTTTCAGCATCGTCCTGTTCCACCGTCACATCCGTAGAAGCCTGCATCGTGACCTCGGCAGACTCAGGTTTGAGTCCCTTTTCCTCGATAGCTTGCGACACTGTGACAAAATCTTCAGGGTTCGTCCAGACATCAATGCTGCCATCATCATTATTGACGACATCCTCAGCCCCGGCTTCCAGGGCCACGTCCATAATCTGCTCTTCATCACTGCCTGGACCAAAGCTGATAATGCCTCGCTTAGTGAACAAATAGGCCACCGAGCCATCGGTACCCAGATTGCCACCTGACTTGGTAAAGGCATGGCGGACTTCTGAGACCGTACGATTTCGGTTGTCCGTCAGACAATCCACCATCACCGCCACACCCGCCGGGCCATAGCCTTCATAGCGAATTTCATCGTAATTCTCGCCATCCTGAGCACCAGCACCGCGCTTAATTGCATTTTCAACCGTGTCCTTCTTCATATTGGCGCCCAACGCCTTATGAATTGCGTCGCGCAGGCGAGGATTAGAGTCCTGATCCGGCCCTCCCATGCGGGTAGCCACCACGATCTCCCGGATTAACTTGGTAAAAATCTTGCCACGTTTGGCATCTTGGGCTGCTTTTTTATGCTTAATATTTGCCCATTTACTATGTCCAGCCATAACTACCTCTTCAGTGCTTTATGAGGAGGAGTTTACCAGTTTTTGTGGTTTTTCGCTTCCAAGGAGGCTTTGTCATTCCTGTGGAAACGGGAATCCAGGTTTTCCTTTGTTATTTCTTTTTTCGTTCCACTGGAACGAGGTACTTTTCTTTGCTTGTCCAAAGAAAAGTACCCAAAAGAAAAGACACCCCCGCTGCGGGTGTAATCTGTGAGTTTTCCTGTTTTTTGCCTTATCCGGTTTTGATTCGCATCCATGCTCAGCAAAACCGGGCTCGCCCTCCATGGCTCGCTCTATTAATAGTTTTTCCAAAAAAGCACCAAAACTCACACACCCGCAAATGGGGGCGTTTTGCTCACATCAAGATTAGAGTTTAATCCTAAGCAATTTTGTACTGTACTCACTCAGTGACAAGACTCCATGCGCTGGCTACGAGAAGAAATTGGTTGCAACGCAAGTAAGGCCCGCAAGGGGCGAGGCACGGATGCCGAGCCTGCGCGTTGAGACAGGTTTGCACATGGAATGTGCTTACGTCGCGGGAGCACAGGGATGTGCGGAGCGACGCCTAGATGGTTTGCACCGCTCTCGGCCATCCCTGGCCATCGCGGTGTAAGTGCATCCATGCACTAATCTTTCGTCTCTTTCTTTTTGGACAAGCAAAAAGAAAGGGACTCGGCCCAGAAGGACGAAATAAAAATATATAAAAAAAATCCCCGCGGTTGCAGGAATCATTATTACTAATTATCAGGAAGATAAATGGCCGTCTCTTCTAAATCCCCCTGCCCCGTATCGAATAGCAATTTGTGTTTACCAACCTGGATTACGTCACCTTGTTTGAGCAGGTGGCGATCGATTCCGACTTTGTTGACGCGGGTGCCGTTGGTACTTTTCAGATCTTCTATGTAGAAGTCAAAGTGATCATCCAGGTATTCGCTTTTAACGCGATCAATCACTGCATGTTTTGAGCTGATTGCACTATCATCCAGTTGGATGTCACTCGCTGGATTGCGTCCGATGGTGATTCTTTCTTTATTAAGCAGGTAGTCACGCAGATTCACGCCATCGTGGGTCAGAATTAATTTTGCCATGTGTCTCTTTTATTCCGTTTCGTTAAACTGTAATTTTGTGCCCGCAACCTCAATCACATCACCTGATTTTAGAGGCTTGCTTTGCGCACCAATAGGCTGCCCATTAAGTTGCGGTGGATTGTGTGCATCACCTACTCCACTCATTGGCATCAGGAAGAAGTTATTTCCCCGTTTGGCAATGACCGCAACCTGGATGCCTGGTGATCCCAGGGTCGTGTAGGGTTTATTTAATATAATTTGCTCACCGGATTTGGGTCCGTTCAAGACTTTAACCAGCCCTTTTTTAGGCACGGCTTCATTTGTCTTTGATTGCCTTACTGGATTTATCAAAACTGTCTTATCAAACTCACTGGTATCGTCAACAAACTTAAACTCATGTCGTCCTATCTTGACAATATCACCTGTATTTAACTGGCGCTTGGTTACCCGTTTACCATTTAAAACGACACCATTGGTGCTACCCATATCCTCGACATAAAAATGCTGTAGCTTAAGAAAAACAGCGTGTTCGCCACTCACGGTAGGATCTTCCAGATGGATATCATTATGTGGCTTACGCCCGACTGTAGTCCGGTCCTTATTTAGCTGATACTCCCTTATCACCGCACCTTCGTGTGTTAAAATCAAACGTGCCATCTACATACCACCCTTGTTATTTTTACTGTGCTGCTTACTGGTCAGCATCATCATTTTCAATTTCCTGACTGGCACCTGGAGGCAAGCCTTTTTCATCGGAAAATGCTTCATGTAATGTAATTAAAATCACCGATACATTATCTGTGCCACCGTGCTCATTGGCTAGATCAACTAGTTTCTGGGTCGCTTCACTCATATTAGACCTATGTTCCAGAATTACTCTTAATATATCATCATCGTTGACCAGATCGGATAAGCCATCTGAACATAATAGAAAGACATCATCCTCATCTATCTCTTCGGTGGTAACATCTACTTCAACTTCCGGTGCTATACCAAGTGCACGTGTTATAAGGTTACGGCTAGTGGAGATCAGTGCTTCTTCTTCACTTAAGTAACCATTATCGACCATCTCCTGCACCAGGGAATGATCCTGGGTAATTTGGGAAAGTTCGGCATTCCTGACGCGGTAAATGCGTGAGTCACCTACATTTGCCCAGGTTACATGGTTTTCATGGAACAGAGTTAAAACTAATGTTGTTCCCATCCCCGCGCATTCAACTTGTTCCTGCGACTGTCCAAATATTTCTTCATTAGCATAGACGACTGATTCACGAACCGCGTCTTCACATTTAATGACTTTTGTCTCAAGCATTTCAGGTGTTAACACATCCAGCAAGGCATCATGTATCGCCGTCACTGCCATATCGCTTGCGACTTCACCTGCATTGTGACCCCCCATACCATCGGCCAACATCACCAGTCCCATCTCTATGTCCCAGCGAATACAGTCTTCGTTGTGCTCACGGCTCAGACCCACGTCTGAGATTCCGTGAATTGCTAATTTTAGCCCGTTTGTTAACACTAGTTAGTTACCTTTCATATTCTTAATATATTCAAACTTTTATAATCTTTCCAAACACCGTTCTATTGCTGCAGAGAAACGCTCTCCTGAATCAAATCTTTTCGCAGCATCTTTCGCTAATGCCTTGTTAATAATACGACTAACACAGGCAGGTAAATCAGGTCTGAACAGTCGCACATCGGGGTGTTTTTCATTGGCAATTTTATACATCAAACTTGCCAGTGACTCACCTATAAAGGGTAGCTCACCTGTAAGCATCTGGTACAGTGTTGCACCCAGTGAAAATAGATCAGAACGACCATCCACTTTCAGTCCAGCCAGTTGCTCTGGTGACATATAAGATGGGCTACCCAGGATTGTACCCGTCTTAGTCTTGCTTGAATCAGTCAAACAGGCTACCCCGAAGTCCGTAACTTTCAACACACCTGTTTCACGGTCATAGAGAATATTCGCGGGTTTCACATCGCGATGGACAACACCATTTTCGTGTGCATACTCCAATGCATTAGACACTTTTAAGATACATTCAAATACTTCTTTAGCCGGTAGTAAGTTATCTGCCTTACAATATGCGAGTAAATTCTCGCCTTTCAGATAGTCCATCGCAATATACGATAAGTCTTCATCCTCACCCACATCATAGATAGTGACAATATTAGGATGATTTAAGCGGCCCGCTGTCTCGGCCTCTCGGAAGAAACGCTCTTTGACTTCATTAAGTTTCTCACCTTCAAACTCCTGCGCCAATACCATGGTTTTAATTGCAACGGTTCGACCGATTTTAGGATCTTTCCCCAGATAAACCATACCCATTGCACCACGACCGAGTTCACGTTCGATACTATAGCGACCCAACATCGGTTTTTGCACACCAGAATTTTCCAGTATCAGCGTTGAACCCATTGCCGCGGCATTGGCATTACTCATCACATAACTGTTCGATGCCTCTTTCGAACGTGTCACACGATCAGCAATATCTCGATAACTCGGATCCAAGTGTTGTATGTACTCAAACACCGATACTGCTTTATTAAACTGTCGTTTACGTTCGTAATCCAGACCGAGGTTATACAGATACTCCAGTACCGTATCGTTCACCGAACACTTGCGATAGCGCTCAAATGCCTGATCCAGCTGGTTCTGCGTATGAAAGGACTGACCAAGCAACAGGTTAGCATTTGAGAGCTCACCCTGGATGCGACCAACACTGGAGGAAATAAAATGTTTAACGCTTAATAACAAGTGACCAACAACAAGCGCGATCAATGGCACCATCAACGGTATCCAGGTTGAGCGACCAATCATAAGAATGAAGTGTGTATTTAACAGGCCGAGAACAAGCACAACAGTAAAGGCAATACCGGTGCTAAAACGAAAACGCGGCAAGACAAACATTAAATATCCGCCGATCAACAATAATACAAGGACCTGAATCCAGGGTCCGGTCGCTGGCACCCGATAAAGATCATCATTCAATAAGCTGGAAACCGTGTGAGCAGTAAATTCTACCGGGGTTAATTGCTCGCCTAAGGGAGAATCCAGCCTAACTCTCGCCTGGCGCTGCGTGAATCCAATCAGTACCGCTTTGTCCCTAAGTGAGCGCTGAGCCACTTTATTGTCAATAATATCGAGAATTGAGTAGGTCTTGAAAGGAGACTTATTTTTCTTGCCCTGATAGAAATAAGGATAAACACGATATTTTTTGTCTGTCGCAATCGGTGCATAGGCGATGGTCATCGCATCTCCCAGCTTGACCTGAACATTGTTAGCCGTCAGTCGTAAATAACGTGCAACCACCATTAATGAAAACGAAGGAACATAGTCCTGGCCATATTGCATCAAAAGGGGTTCACGACGTGCTTGTTCTTGCTGGTTGAGTCCAGTGTTCATCAGACCAATCGCGGTTACATAGCGACTGAGTTCAGGAATAGGTGAATAAATATAATCGGTGACCGGAACCGGGTTAGGTATAAACAGCTTGGAAACCCAGCTTCTTCTTTCAGGGATATTGGTAACTTTTACCGTAAAGCGACGTAGCTCAGAGGGGACGGTTTGTGCTTCATTTGGTTCATCACGTGCAGCGAGATCGTAAGGCGTAGCCAATACCACAGGTCCAGCACGTTGCAGACTTTGTGCAAACAGCTTGTCCGTATCCAAACCATCTTCTGCATTACGAAGCAAACCCTGTACATAACGGGTATTGGCTTTGCTACGTTTGAGTGCACTTTTCAGCTTATCAATGTACTTCAGGCCATAACTACTTTGGCGGGTATCGAAGGGAACGGCATAACCGATCACAGCTGGTTGAGCAGCAGATATTTTATCGGTGACTTTGGCTAAGACATCACGTGGCCAGGGCCAGCTGCCTAACTGCTGAACCGCCCTGTCATCAATTGCAACAATAACAACATTGGAATTTGCTGGACGCGAAGACGCAAAACGCACACCCCAGTCGTAGGCCTGAAGATCAAGTGAACGCAAATTGTCACTGACGCCTAAAACCAGAAACAAGAGTGTAACGATTAGCCCAATAAACCAGTCTGTCTTCCAGTAACTCGGTATCTTCACTGTTTCATCCGCAATTGCATATTTTTATTCTTATCAGATACAAACGTATACATTCCGTGTAAAACCACACTAATAGTCAAGTATAGCTCAACGTCGTCCTTGATAGGATAATAATATCAAGACCTTAGTCTATATCGGCATCCAGCGCGAGTATATAAGGAGTTCCTGCGACGAATCTGAAATGGCTGCTTAAGAATCCGCCATTTTGGGTGGTTTGCGCAGTTTGATATGCAATTCGCGAAGTTGACGCTCACTAACCTCGGAAGGTGCCTGAGTGAGCATACAGCTCGCTGTTTGAGTCTTGGGGAAGGCCATAACATCGCGAATACTGTGCGCCCCTGCCATCAACATGACGAGTCGATCGAGACCAAAGGCGATACCACCGTGGGGTGGACAGCCATAACTGAGCGCATCCAGTAAAAAGCCGAATTTTTCATTCGCTTCCTGTTCATCGATGCCCAACTGCTCGAATACAGTCTTTTGTACTTCGGAGCGATAAATACGCATTGAACCACCACCCACTTCGGTGCCATTTAGGACCATGTCATAGGCTCGGGATAGGCAGGCTCCGGGGTCATCCTTGAGCATACCAATGTGTTCTTCATTCGGAGAAGTAAATGGGTGGTGTAACGAGACCCAACGTTTGTCTCCTTCGTCCCATTCAAACATGGGGAAATCAACAACCCAGCAAGGTGCCCACTCGCCCTTAATCAGGCCCTTGTCCTGGCCGAGTTTCACGCGCAAGGCACCCAGTGCCTCGTTGACGACCTTGCTCTTGTCCGCGCCAAAGAAGATCAGATCACCATCTTTAGCACCAGTGCGGCTAATGATGGTCTCGATGGCTTCATCAGGCAGGAATTTAAGAATGGGTGATTGCAGACCTTCCCGGCCCTTCGCCACTTCATTCACCTTCACATAGGCCAGCCCTTTAGCACCGTAGATACCTACAAATTCGGTATAGCCATCAATCTCTTTACGGGTGAGAGCATTACCACCTGGTAACAATAGCGCAGCAACACGGCCGTTTGGATCCTTGGCAGGACCACTAAATACTTTAAATTCAACATCTTGCAGAACATCAGCAATATCGATCAGTTCCAACGGGATACGCAAATCAGGCTTATCTGAGCCGTACTTGTGCATGGCATCGGCATAGCTAATCTGTGGAAAAGGCTCGGCCAATTCAACACCAATCGTGTCCTTGAACAGCTTTCGCATCATACGTTCCATCAGGTTCATGATCTCAGCTTCATCAATGAACGATGTCTCGATATCCAACTGAGTAAATTCAGGCTGACGATCTGCACGCAGGTCTTCGTCGCGGAAGCAACGAACGATCTGATAATAGCGATCCAGGCCCGCCACCATTAATAATTGCTTAAACAACTGGGGGGACTGGGGCAAGGCAAAAAAGCTACCCTCATGAGTACGACTAGGTACCAGGTAATCACGCGCACCTTCTGGCGTGGCCTTAGTCAGCATAGGGGTCTCAATGTCCATAAAACCGTTATCTTCCAGATAGTTACGAAGAACACGGGTAACCTCTGAGCGTAACTTAAGACGCTCGAGCATTTCTGGGCGACGCAGATCATAGTATCGATACTTAAGGCGGTTTTCTTCCGAGACAGAGTCATCATCGATGACATAAGGCGGCGTTTGAGACTTATTCAGAATCTTCAGATCGGTGCCAAGCACTTCGATTTCACCTGTGGTCAGGTTCGGATTTACCGTGCCTTCTGGGCGGTGACGGACTTTGCCTGTTACCTGCAGGACAAATTCATTGCGGACGGATTCAGCAGTAGAGAAGATATCAGGTGAATCAGGGTCATAGACTACCTGTAGAAGTCCTTCGCGGTCGCGTAAATCAATGAATATAACGCCACCATGGTCCCGGCGACGATGCACCCAACCACAAACTGTAACTTCTTGATCGATATGTTCAGCGGTGACCTGGCCGCAATAATGTGTACGCATAATGACTCTTAAATGTCCGTCCGACAAAAGCGGGAATGGTACGTTCTGTCATCGGTCCATGCAAGGCCAAAAGCAGGCCAATCAAGTGTGCAGAGGGTTTATTTACTAGTGGGTTTGCTGCTGGAAGACTTGCCCGAGGCTGACTTTTTGTCATCCCCCGCAATATTTTTCTTCTTGTTAGATTTGAAGTCAGTCTCATACCAGCCACCACCTTTGAGGCGAAATCCAGCCGCTGAAACCTGTTTTGCCAAGGTCTGCTTTCCGCACTCAGGACATTCTGTCAGAGGGGCATCACTCATTTTTTGCAACTTCTCAAGCGTGTGACCGCAAGCAGAACACGCATATTCGTATATAGGCACAGCATTACCTCGTACATCAATCAACCTGGATAACATGTGAGCACATTATCTGGATTTCAAGCCAGATTACACTTCAGACTGCTATCCGAAAAATATCCGCGTATTATTAAGGAATATGAACAGAAAAACGATACCCCCGATGTATATAGTGCAACTAATCGGGGTTTTTGCCACCCTGGCACTACTTGCATGGCTAGGTGTAACTGCACGCTGGGCGTTGAAGATGGCTATATCGGAATATCTACTAATCGGTGCAACCCTGCTCATTGCCGCCGCAGGAATCATCAACTTTGCGCTTTTTTATATGCCAGTTGTGAATCCACTTCCGCCTCGAGAGCGGGCAGGCATTCTTATCCCAAACAAACCCTGCTACAAAGGTGCGGTATTGGTCGCCTTGAATCTAGGGGGTGCCATCCTGCCCGTTTGCTATGCCATGGGTATGTGGTTGTACCTAAAGATTAATATATATGAGTTGCTGCCAGTAATATTGATCACGACATTTAATAGTTATTTATTCAGCCGCCCCATTCATGGCTTCGGTCTTGCTATACCTGTTTTGATCATACCGGTAGTCACCGCACTCAGCTGCAAACTTTTAGTAACAGAGCAGCTGATGGCCAGTGCATACATAGCCGGGACAATTGGTGTTATCCTTGGCACGGATATTTTAAGGCTAAAAGACCTGAAGCAAATAGGCGCGAGTTTTATTTCTATCGGCGGTGCGGGCATCTTTGATGGTATTGTGCTCACTGGCATCCTGTCCAGTTTGCTGGTACTGATTATATAAAGCGGCTTTAATAAAAAACAAAACAACTTTTCAAATGAATTCAGACAAAAGTATTCTCATAACAGGCTGTTCAAGTGGTATTGGTTTAGCTGTTGCCAAAGGTCTACAGCAAAGAGGTTACAACGTCTTTGCCACCACTCGGCAAAAAGAAGATGTAACTAAATTGAAAGAAATGGGCCTGAATTGTTTACAACTTGATCTCGATGACACAATTTCAATCCAGAATGCTGTTAAACAGGTTTTACAGGAAACCGGTGGAACCTTGTTTGCCTTATTTAATAACGGTGCCTACGGCCAGCCTGGCGCAGTTGAAGATCTGAGTCGCGATACACTTCGAGCGCAATTTGAAAGTAACCTGTTTGGTTGGCTGGAACTCACTAATATGGTGCTGCCTGTGATGCGCAAACAAGGTTACGGGCGCATCATTCAGAACAGCTCGGTATTAGGCCTGGTGACCATGCCTTTCCGTGGTGCCTATAACGCGAGTAAATTCGCTCTGGAAGGCCTGACTGATACCTTGCGTCAGGAAGTTGAATTCACCAGTGATAATATTTTCATCAGCTTGATCGAACCCGGCCCTATTGACAGTGATTTTAGAAAAAATGCCTTACTGGCCTTTAACGCCAATATCGACAGGGAAAACAGCGTACATCATGATAGATATCAAAAGATGATTGACCGGCTGACCACCGAGGGCCCTGCTGCGCCCTTCACCGAACCACCAGAAGCCGTTTTAAAACGTGTAATCCACGCGCTAGAAAGCAAACGGCCTAAGGTAAGGTATTATGTGACAGTACCCACCTACCTGTTTGCTTTCTTGAAGAAAATATTACCCGTACGATGGCTCGATAATATTCTTAAGCGTTATTGAATATTTAGCCTTTCTGCTGCTTTCATCATTGGAGCGCTTGTCGAAAGTAGGATATGCTATACACATACTATAAAAACATAAGGTTCAACAGTGGATATCCTGGATGAGTATAAAAGACTGGCTGAACACCGCCGTCGAGACCTTGAGCAGACTGGCCATGATCAAAGTGGTATGCATCTACTACGAAGCTTAAAAGTCGTTTCAGATCTACAAACCATTCATAACTACCTTCATGATCTGATTGAACAGGTCAACTTTGTCAAACCTGATATCCTTACCAACATTCGGGTTGATGACCTGGGTTCTCTGGAAGATTTAAAACAGCAGGCTTATTTCCTGATCACCGAGAAAAGTGAAAATAGAGAACGAGTTTGTTGCCATTTCACACTTAGCAACGACTCCAAACTTGAGCTCGAGGTGAAAGACACACCTGAAACTAAAGAAGAGTTGGAATTACTGACCGCACAAGGCTTATTAGTTAACTATACTTCCAAGTCCCCGTTAAAAGTAACTATCCACGGACACATCCCGGTCAGCATTGAATTTGAATCAGATTTCGAAGCATCTACCATCCAGGTCAGTATTTCTAATTTTTCACGGCTGGTCACTGAACATTATGCACTAAATGTCGAGACCATTGATGATGCATTGCTAAACGATATTGGTAATTTTATTTTACGAAACGATACCAAACTCATGGATGTCTTGGTTGAAGATAGCCACGGCATTAGTATTATTCAGCGGCTACCCAAGACCGGTGATGAACACCCAAAAACCGAAGAAATGGATATCTCTAGGCTGCGTTCACTGTTTAACCGTGAAAACCGTCTTTATCTTACCTATCACAACAAAATAAAAGATCTGGGTTCAAAAACTCCCGGCATCATTTTAGGCCGTTCAAAAGACTGCGACTTGATGGTTATCTCAGACCTGGCCTCGCGCCACCATGCACAACTCGTCTATCGCAAGGGTAAGTTTGTCTTAATCGATCAAAGTACTAATGGCACCTTTGTTAAGGCACAAGGCGGAAAAGAGGTTTATGTGCAACAAGAAGAGACGCCTTTATCTGGATCTGGATTTATTAGTTTAGGTAAAGCGGTGACGGTTGATAATGAGCATCTAATCTATTATTCATGTCAATAGTAGTATCTAAGGATTAAGACCGAATACCAACACCATTACGTAACAAATACAAACAATACGAATACAGAACGACGACAAATCCAATAATTATCGCAAGTGCGATATTCACATCAATATCACTAACGCCCAACATGCCATAACGCATGGCATTAATCATATACATAATAGGATTGGCATAGGATACCTTTTCCCAAAAATCCGGCAACATCTCAACCGAATAGAAAATACCACCCAGATAGGTTAGCGGTGTTAATACAAAAGTAGGAACAATCGATATGTCATCAAAGCTCTTGGCATAAATGGCATTAATAAACCCTGCAAGAGAAAATAGTATCGAAGTTAAAAGTGCAACAAATAATACCACCGCCAGGTTGTGAAATTGCAGGTCACTAAAAAACATCGCAATAACACTTACAGCGATACCGACAACCAGACCACGAGCCAGACCACCGCCGACAAAACCAAAGATAATGAGATAATTTGGCATAGGTGAAACCAACATCTCTTCTATATGACGCTGAAACTTGGCACTGAAAAAGGACGACACCACATTGCCATAGGAGTTGCTAATCATAGCCATTAAGATAATACCCGGCACAATATAATCGACATAACTGTAGCCCTGGATCGGTGCCAGTTGCGAGCCAATCAGATTACCAAAGATTACAAAGTACAAACCCATGGTGATCATCGCAGGCAATACCGTTTGCACCCAAATGCGAACAAAACGCATAACTTCTTTCACAACGATAGTCGAAAAAGCAATATATTGTTCCTTAAACGTCATAGGGCACCCTGCTCTACCATCTGCAAGAACATTTCCTCAAGACGATTTGATTTGTTACGCATACTGATAACTTCAATACCATGCGAGGTTAGCAGGGCAAAGAGATCATTAATATTTTTCTTCTTGTTAACCGTCACTTCGATGGTGACATCATCGACCTGGGCAAACTGATACTCAGTGGATGCTGGTAATTGCGTAATGGCCGCTGACAAATTCAGGACAAAGGTTTCCGTATTTAACTTTGCAAGAAGCTGTTTCATCTCTGTGCTTTCAATAGTCACACCATTGTTAATAATCGCAATATGTTTGCAGAGGTTCTCTGCCTCTTCTAAATAATGGGTGGTTAAGATAATTGTCGTACCTTGCTGATTCACTTCCTTTAAAAATTCCCACATCGAACGACGAATCTCAATATCAACGCCAGCGGTAGGTTCATCAAGAATAAGCAGTTTCGGTTCATGCACCAGGGCACGTGCAATCATCAAGCGGCGCTTCATGCCACCCGATAATTCTCTGGCCATGTCCTTGCGACGATTCCAGAGATCAAGTTTCTTCAGATATTTTTCAGCACGTTGACTTGCCAGCTTGCGATCGATGCCATAGTAACCGGCTTGATTTATAACAATCTCACCCACCGGTTCGAACTGGTTGAAATTAAATTCTTGTGGAACCAGGCCGATGCAACTCTTGGCAGCTTCCATGGCATGATCAATGTCATGTTCGAAGACTTTGACTTTACCTGTGCCTTTATTGATGAGTGAACAGATAATGCCAATGGTCGTTGATTTGCCTGCACCGTTCGGACCAAGCAAAGCAAAAAAATCACCTTCCTTCACCTCAAGGTCAACCCCCTTTAAGGCCTGGTTACCTTTTGGATAGGTCTTATGTAACCCTGATATAGAAAGTGCTAAAGACATATATTTACCATTAGTTGATCTTTAAATCGCCTTAATCTACATAAACACGCGCGTTACGGAAAAGGCGCATCCAGGCACCATCTTCATTCCAGTTATCAGGATGCCAACTATGTTGCACCGCACGAAAGACCCGTTCCGGATGTGGCATCATTATCGTAAATCGACCGTCTTCACTAGTCATCCCCGTGATACCATCGACAGAACCATTCGGATTAAATGGATAGCTTTCAGTAATGGCACCATGATTATCGACATACCGCATGCTGATCAATTTGTCATCCACAACCTTTTGTCGATCGGAATCATTAGCAAATTTCACTCGTCCTTCACCATGAGCAACAACAATTGGCATCACTGAACCTTGCATACCCTTGAGTAAAACTGATGGTGAGTCATAGATCTCAGTCATAACAAAACGCGCTTCGAACTGCTCTGACATATTGCGCACGAACTGTGGCCAGTGAGAGGCGCCCGGAATTAAGTCCTTCAAATGAGACATCATCTGACAACCATTACAGACACCAAGACCAAAGGTATCGTTTCGATTAAAGAAGGCAGAGAATTGATCGCTCGCCTGACTATTGAATAGTATGGAGTTAGCCCAACCACCACCCGCACCGAGTACATCACCGTAAGAGAAGCCACCACAGGCCACCAGACCTTTATAATCGACAAGATCGGCACGCCCGGCAATTAAATCACTCATATGAATATCGGTACAGGCAAAACCGGCACGATCAAACGCGGCGGCCATCTCAACATGTCCGTTAACACCCTGCTCTCTTAAGATTGCCATTTTAGGCCGCGCACCTTTGTTTAGATATGGCGCACTTATATCTTCATTGAGATCAAAACTCAGTGTCGCAGATAAGCCTGGGTCAGATTCATCTAACAGGGAGTCATATTCCTGCTGGGCACAGTCTGCATTGTCACGCAGGCTTTGCATCTGATATGTTGTTCCCCACCACAGGCGCTGCAGGTCAACTCGTGGTTTTTCCAGTACAACTTCATCACCCTGCATACAGCGAATGGTGTCATCGTTATTTAATGTCGCAACCTCAATCAACAACTCAGATAATTGATGATCGCTAAATATTTTTTTCACACTATCAAGATCAGAAGTTCTGATCTGAATAACCGCACCCAGTTCTTCATTGAACAGGGATTGATTGATTTCATCAGCCTGTGAAGAAAACCCTGCCAACTGGATGTCCAGTCCACAGTGTGAAGCAAATGCCATTTCACACAGGCTAATCATTGCACCACCATCGGAGCGATCATGATAGGCCAGTAATAAGTCTTGTTTATTTAGCTGTTGGATAGCGGCAAAGAATGATTTTAATAGTTGCGCATCATCCAGATCAGCTGGTGTCGTGCCGATTGCTTTATAAACCTGTGCCAGACAAGAACCGCCCATACGATTCTGTTTCCTGCCTAGATCAATTAACAGCAAAACACTGTCGCCCTGATCTTTTTTGAGCTCTGGAGTGAGTGTCTTACGAACATCTTGCACACGACCAAAGGCAGAGATAATTAAGGACAGCGGTGCGGTAACACTCTTATCTTCATTCCCTTCCTGCCAAACTGTCTTCATTGACATGGAGTCTTTACCAACCGGGATCGTGAGTCCTAATTCCGGACAAAGCTCCATACCAACTGCTTGTACCGCATCATATAAACCCGCGTCTTCCCCTGCATGTCCGGCGGGTGACATCCAGTTGGCTGACAAGACAATGTCGGTCAGAGCATCAATACGAGCTGCGGCGATATTGGTAATCGCCTCGCCGACGGCCATGCGTGCTGACGCGGCATGATTCAACAATGCTGTTGGCGTGCGCTCGCCCATGGACATCGCTTCACCGGTATAACCATGAAAACCTGTTGAGGTCACCGCTACATCGGCAACCGGTACTTGCCATGGCCCCACTAATTGATCGCGGGTCACCATCCCGGTCACACTGCGATCACCAATCGTAATTAAAAATTGTTTGGCCGCAATCGTTGGTAACTGTAGCAGGCGATTCAAGGCATCTTCGAGATCGATGTTTGCAGAATCAAATTCATCCTGTTGCGCTGTTAAATGCTCAACTTCTCGCAACATTTTAGGCGGCTTGCCCAGCAATACATCCAGGGACATATCAATAGGCGTGTTGGCAAAGTGCGAATCGTCCAGAACCAGACGTTCCTCTTCGGTAGCATCACCTAATACGGCATATGGACAACGCTCGCGTTCACAAATATTAATAAACGCGTCCAGGTCTTCGACTTTTACCGCAAGCACATAACGCTCCTGCGATTCGTTACACCAGATTTCCATTGGCGACATGCTTGGCTCATCATTGGGGATTTCACGTAACTGAAAATGTCCACCCCGATCACTATCATGTACTAATTCAGGCATCGCATTGGACAGACCACCCGCACCCACATCATGGATCCATAAGATGGGATTATCTTCTGACTGTTGCCAGCATTGATCGATCACTTCCTGACAACGCCGCTCCATTTCTGGATTACCCCGTTGTACCGAGGCGAAGTCCAGATCTTCGTGACTAGAACCACTGGTCATTGAAGAAGCCGCACCACCACCCAGACCGATTAACATCGCTGGGCCACCAATTACAATTAACTTCGCACCGACTGGCACTTCCTGCATGCCAACATGTTCACCCCGAATATTGCCAACACCACCGGCCAACATAATTGGTTTGTGGTAACCACGGACTTCCTGGCCAGCGTTGGTATTAATTTTTTCCGCTGTATTTATTTTTTCTTCGTAGGTCCTGAAGTAGCCGCAGATATTGGGTCGACCAAATTCATTATTAAACGCCGCAGCACCAATTGGCCCTTCGATCATAATGTCCTGCGCCGAGACGATACGAGAGGGTCGACCGTGATCGGTTTCCCAGGGTTGCGGTAATTCTTCGAGTTGTAAGTTAGAAACGGAAAAGCCACTCAAACCGGCTTTTGGTTTTGAACCTCGACCTGTTGCACCTTCATCACGTATTTCACCACCCGAGCCGGTGGCAGCGCCCGGGAAAGGTGCGATCGCGGTAGGATGATTATGTGTCTCGACTTTCATCAAAATATGAATCGGTTCTTCAGAGAAACCATATTCGTGTGTTTTTGCATCGGGGATAAAACGATCGGTAACGAAACCTTCGATCACAGCAGAATTATCTTTGTAAGCTGACAAAATACCCTCAGAGTGTTGTTCATGGGTATTGCGGATCATGTTAAACAATGAACGATCTTTTTTCTCACCATCAATTACCCAATCCGCATTAAATATCTTGTGACGACAGTGCTCCGAGTTCGCCTGGGCAAACATCATTAGTTCAATATCGTTTGGGTTACGCCCCATTGCGCTAAAGTTTTCGACCAGATAATCAATCTCATCGGAGGCCAGCGCCAGGCCCCACTCCTGATTGGCTTTGTCCAGGGCCTCCCGGCCACCAGTTAATATGTCGACGGATTTAAAAGGCACCGGATCGGCTTGTTTAAATAAAATTGCTGCTTCTTCAAGGTCGGACATAACTGACTCAACCATTCGGTCATGAATCAGTGGTTGAATCTGATCGAGCTGTTCGTTACTGAGTTTAGTCTTAGCCGAGAAATAATAGGCAATGCCGCGCTCGACCCGCTTCACCATGGTCAATCCACAGTTGTGTGCGATATCGGTGGCTTTAGAAGACCAGGGGGAAATAGTCCCAGGACGGGGCGTTACCAATAGATATTGTTCGCCTTTTTGTGCAGTCAGGGATTCTTCATAGCTAAGTAGCTGATTCAGGCGTTGCTGTTGCTCGTCACTAAGCGCCTGCTCACTATTTATAAAGTGAATATATTCTGCCTGAACATCGGTGATCTCTGGGATCAGTGCACTCAGTTTGTTCAGTAATTTTGCCTGTCTAAATGGCGATAAGGCAATTCCACCCCGCAGTTGCAGCATTTTTATTCACTTCCAGATGGTATTAAGGGAGGGGCAATGATACTGGATCACCGTGATGGGATCATCAGTCTAGAAGCGAAGTTTTCATGCCGGGTCGGTGACTACCAGTTTGCCGCTTCGTGCAGGGCCTTCATGATGGGATTGAGGGTTGTTTCGCGCAGATCGATGACACAGACCAGGTTGCTCACACCGCAAACCGCCCAGACTTCACCTTTTACCAGCCAGCCACCCGGTGGGGTCCAACCTGACATCTGGGTAAACATCGCCAGCTGATCGGCGTTGCCCTGCACCATACGTTTGTAGTCATGGGCGAACTTGGCAAGCTTGGGCAGCATATCGTCACTCATGATGCCATAACCTTCTACCAGCGCACCATCATCGCGGAACTGGCAAATCGCCATAACACCATCTTCTGCTAATAAATTCTTAATCATTTTACCGAGTCAACTCAGCTCTCGAGAATCGCATAGGTCGCATCGTAATCAACCTTGTCGTTTTTAATAATGACACCAATTGAATCAGACACAATCACGGTCCATTCAAAACCAATCAGTGAAAAACCCTGGATCGGATAAAAGCCTTCCATCTGGGTCATTTTTTCCCAACCCCTGGCTTGCATCGTCGCAATTGCACCATTGGCGACACAAACATGGCAAACCATATCCAGTACATCGTTTTCGATTTCAGCGCCGTCGGCAATCTTTGAGTCTTGCAACTCGCCACTACTGCTAAAATCAAATGCGGCAAGCGCCCCATCAAGTTGCATTAAATTGTCTAGTTTACTCATAAGCTTTTCTCAGACCATTGCGCCTTCATCAGAGGCGATGTGTTCATTTAAAAATTTCATTACGTTATTCAATTCGTTTGATTTATTGTCAATGAAACAAAATACATTGGCTCGCACACAAACTGTGTAGTCCTTACCTTTAACAGACCAACCCTGCGCAGGTGCACAACCACAATCACGCCCCATTTCTTTTAGCATGTCGACTTGCATGTGTAAGGCCATGCTGGTGGTACGACACATGATTGAGGCCATCCGTGCCAACTCTTCAGTCAATTGACCCACATAGCTAAATCGATCACCTCGATAAGCATATTCACCTGCGGCCATCACACCAGGTTGGCTGGCTAATTCATCTATTAAACTCATTTATATTCTACCGAGCTTGCTTTAAAATCATTGTTTAAGTTCAACACAACTATGACCCCGATAGCAATAGTAGATATGCAAAATTCTGAAAATTCCTCTGCCAGTCTGCAGCGCCGCCTTGCCGCACTTGTATATGATGGTTTACTACTATTCGCTGTCTCTATGCTGGCCGGTTTCATCATCGTACCATTTACCAGTACGGTTGAAGTAGCGGAGCAAGGCGCCGAACAAAATATATTTAATCCATTCATGCTGGCATATTATTTAGCTGTCTATTACCTCTTTTTTACCTGGTTCTGGACACATGGTGGTCAGACACTTGGTATGCGCGCATGGCATACACGCCTGGTGACAGAAAATGGTCAAGCACTTAATTGGAAACACTCTCTTTTCCGCTACCTGATCAGTTTACCGATGTGGTTTTTCTGGATCATTGTGATTGGAAAAAGCACGCAAGGATTTGTTATGCCTGTTTTTGACCAGATTCCTAACTGGGTACTTTTTGCAATCGCTACATGCTGGCTACTAATCGATCATCTACCCAATAACTGGCGTGATCGCTTTTCCAGAACCTATATCGTTTACATACCAAAACAGTAAACTATTAAGCTAGCGCGTTCGTTTCATTAATATAACACCCACAATGACGACCACCAGCGTCGGCAACATTGCCGCAATCCAGGGATAATCGATATAGACCAGTCCTGCATTGCCGATCAATTTGTTGAATATAAAGAATCCTAACCCCAACAAGAAACCAACTAGAATTCGTTGACCAACACCGACATTACGTAACGAGCCAAACACAAAGGGAATGGCCAAAACAATCATACCGGCAATCGTGACCGGCGCTATCAATTTCGACCAGAAAGTAAGCTCGTATTCTTTTGAGTTAAGTCCGTTTGCATTCAGGTAGTCGATATAGCTTTTCAGTTTAATTATAGAGAGGTTATCCGGAGAGACTGACACCACATTGACCATCTCTGGTTTAAGTAAGGTATCCCATCGCACTTTCGCAATGAATTCCTGCGAAATCTTATCCGTCGAAATTGAGCGCTTTACTACTTCGTATAACTCCCAATAGTCTTCCTGGTATTTTGCAAAGGGAGCAGTTAATGTCTCAACCAGCTGTTGCGAATCATCGTAGATATAAATATTAATCCCTACCAGGGTTCCATCATCTTCAACGTTACGAATATGAATGTAATTAACGCCATCTCGCGCCCATAATCCATAGTCTGTATTCAGACTAATTTCCTGGTCCATAGCACTAACACGTTTTAATTTTGCATACTGCACAGCAGGCGGTGCAACAAATTCACCAATCGCAATCACTACAGCCGTCACAATGATGCCGGTCTTAAGCACGGATAAAGTAATACGCGCAATCGAGATACCTGCCGCACGCATGGCAATGAGTTCGCTATTACCGGCCAGGACCCCCAAGCTTAACATCGTACCTAACAGGGCCACCATCGGGAACATGATGTACAATTTGAGTGGGATATTAAAAATGATATAAGCAATCGCATCCCACACACCATAATTTGCGCGCCCAATACTGCTCGCCTCACCGGTAAAGCTAATTAAACTATCCAGTGCCAGCATAACTAATAAGACGGAGAGGATACCGTAGATCATGGCCTTGCCGATGTAACGATCAAGTATATCCATTAGTGGTTACCGAACCAGAACCGCTTTAACAGCGGTCGCCAATGTATATACATAGAAAGTGCGAGTAAAAGTGCAATCGCATGTACCCACCAGAGTCCAACCCACTCATTAATTGTATTCTTAGTTAGCCAGGCACGTGATACCGTTAACAGGTTGGTATAAATAATAAAAATTAATAAGGCGATCGCAAGTTTGGAATAACTTCCCTGGCGCGGAGAGACTTTACTAAGTGGCACCGCGAGAATAGTCAGCACAAAACATAAAATGACCGCCGAGACACGCCACTGTAATTCTGCAATATCATCTTTGCGACCACGTTCCCAAAGCGCCACCGTAGTTTCTGCCTTTTTCCGGTAACTGACTTTTTGCAATTGAGTCTGTTCCAGACGAATGCCATGACTTTCAAATTGAATCATGGCGGTTGAGCCATCTTCCATCGGCCCTTCAAAACGTTGTCCTTTCTCCAGTATCAAAAAATTATCGCCGGTTTCTTTTTTCAGTTCCTTGCGGCCTGATTTTGCCGAGACAATAGAGTTTTTCTTCTCCTCTCGGTGTTGCAGGAATATATTTTTCATCACCAGCTCATCTTGATCAAACTCCTGCACATAAACCACACCCTCGCCGCGTTTGAGTTCCCGGAAACGACCCGAAGAGAGCGCCTCAACACTGTCTGAACTGGTCTGTTTTTTGATGAGTAATTCACTTTCTGACTCGGCCCAGGGTGCAATATATAAGGACAGACCGCCAACAATGATCGCAAATAGGCCCGCCAGGCTAAGCACGCTACGTAAAATGGTCCAGCGACCAATACCACACGCAGCCAGCACGACCATTTCGTTATCTTTATATAAGCGACTGAAGGCAATCAGGATGCCCATGTAAAATGCCAGGGGCAAAATAAACACCAGGTTGCTCAGACTCTTCAGCCCAAGTGATTTGAGAATAACCGAGGCCTGAATACCGCCACTGACCGCTTTGTCGTAGAGACTCACTAGCTGGCCACTGACAAAAATCAGAAACAGCACCAGGCACACCCCTATAAACGTCAAGGTCACTTCCTTGATCAGATAGCGGTTGATAATGTGTATTTTGCTCATGAATCCGACAAATTTAACTTGTTAAGCGGTTTGTACTACCATAACCGGTAATATAGAGAATATCCTTATAAAAGGTCCATAAGATATTATAAATTCTAGAATATTTACCCATTAGAGACCAATCCCATAATCAGGAGCAAAGATGAATATTTCAGTTAAGAACCTCGATATCGCCAAACACAAAACCGATTGCCATGTCATCGCCATCTTCGAAGGTTCAAAGCTATCTGATTCTGCGAAAAAAGTAGATACGGCCGCTGGTGGTTACATCAAGTCAGTCCTAAAACGAGGCGACCTGACCGGGAAATTATCACAAACACTGCTTTTGCATGATGTTGAAGGTATCGCAGCGAAGCGTGTATTACTGATTGGTTGCGGCAAAGCAGGCAAACTATCGGACAATCAATTTCGAACCATGCTCAAGACCGTCGCCACTACCCTGAACAGCTATAAGATCAAAGATGCCGCGGTCTACTTAACTGATGTGGAACTTAAAGACATCGACACAGCCTGGAAGGTTAAACAAATCAGCCAGGTCCTCACCCAAAGTCTTTACCGTTACTCCAAAACTATTTCAAAAAATAACAGCAAACCTGAATTGCGTAAGGTCACAATACATACAGCAAAATCAGATACTAAAACCACACGGGCAGCGAAGGTTGGAAAAGCGATTGCTAATGGCATGGCCGTCACTCGCGAGTTAGGTAACTTGCCAGGCAACATATGTACACCAACTTATCTCGGCAATGAGGCCAAGAAGATCGGTCGCCAATACGGCATTAAGGTATCGGTGCTGGGACAAAAGCAGATTGAGACACTGAAAATGGGATCATTTCTGTCTGTATCCAAAGGCAGTCGTGAGCAACCAAAGTTAATCGTGTTTGAATATAAAGGTGCCGCCAAGGCAGGCAACCCCATCGCGCTGGTCGGTAAAGGCATTACTTTTGATTCCGGTGGTATCTCGATCAAACCCGGTGCGGCAATGGATGAGATGAAATTTGACATGTGCGGTGCCGCCAGTGTCCTCGGCGTCATGCGCAGCCTGGGTGAGCTCAAACCGAAGGTCAATGTGGTTGGCGTCATTGTCGCCAGTGAAAACTTGCCGGACGGTAAGGCCAACAAACCTGGTGACGTGGTCACCAGCATGTCTGGACAGACCATTGAAATCCTTAACACCGATGCCGAAGGCCGCCTGGTGTTATGTGATGCCTTGACCTATACGGAAAAATTCAAACCCAAGGCCGTGATCGATATTGCCACCCTGACTGGCGCCTGCGTCATTGCACTGGGAAATCAGGGCGCGGGACTTTTAGGTAACGACCAAAAACTCATCGACAAACTGCTCTCCGCCGGGCAAAGCGCGGCAGATAGGGCCTGGCAGCTACCTTTATGGGAAGAATACCAGGATCAACTAAAGAGCAATTTTGCGGACATGGCCAACATTGGTGGCCGCGGTGCAGGTACAATAACCGCAGCCTGTTTTCTTTCACGCTTTGCGAAGAAATTTAAATGGGCCCATTTGGACATCGCCGGGGTCGCCTGGGATTCAGGTACCGCAAAAGGTGCCACCGGTCGTCCCGTACCCTTATTAATGGAGTACATCCTGTCTGAAGCGGGATCTGGTGCAGGAAAATAAAATATGACGCGAGTGAATTTTTACATCAGTCCCAACCAGGCGGCAGAGGCAAATCTCCAGTTAGCCTGCCGTATTGCTGAAAAAGCATATGGCCAGCAAAACAAGATCTATATCCACGCCAACAGTGCCGAACAGGCCAAAAGCCTCGATGACATGTTGTGGGTGTTTCGCCAGGGTAGCTTTATCCCCCACTGCCTCAGTAATGAGACGGAGCAGCAAGACGCCGCTGTCATCATCGGCCATGAAGGTTTACCCGAGATACAACCGGATGTCCTGATCAACCTCGCCGACGAAGTACCGAATTTTTTCACCCGCTTCGAGCGTGTTGCCGAGATCGTCAGTGGTGACGAACCAACCCGTGAAACCGCACGGGCGCGCTTTAAATTTTACCGGGAGCGAGGATATCCCCTCGAAACCCACGAACTAAACAGCTAAGCTAGTTGCATGGCTAAACAAGAACCAGAAGAACTCCTTTCCGCACTCGAGTCCATCAAAGGACTGCTCGAGAAAAGCGAAGTCAAACTCAATGCCGCACGTGAGAGTATTGAGCTGGCAACCCCTATTCCAACATTGTCCACAGAAGCCGAAGAACTACCCGAAGTAAACGAGATCCCAGAACTGGTCGAAGTCCCCGAACTCGATGAAATCGTTGTGCAACCACAAGTCGAAGGCGCTCAACCCACCGTCGACATCGACGTACTCAACGCCTTCCTTGATGAGATGCAAAAACAGATCGAAAAAACCATGCGCGACAAACTTATGAAAGCCGTGGTCTCTGCAGAAAATGATATCAAAAAACAAATGCGCGCGTATTTAGATCAGATTCGGAAAATGTTAGACGAGGGTCAATCTTAAGACTTTTCAATAAAACGTTTATCGTCTTATTGAGGCCAATAGTGTTTGCTTCATCCGGGGAATTTCACTCAAAACAGTTTAGCATCTATTTTTTCGAACAACTTGTTATCTGTTTTACAACGTAATCACTTGATCAGGCATATTACCTGACAACGCCTCATACAAATTTGGAAAACAACCAATCACGGCCCCCTCGACCAACTTACCGTCTATTTCGCGTTCATAGCAACATTTATCACAACCCATTAAAAGCATACCTTTTTCTTTTGCTACTTTTGCCAATCGTTTACCGATGGGGTCACCATTGACCAATACATAATTATTATCTTCAAAGAAAAACATTCCTACAACTTCAACGCCATGGGCATCATTTTCTAATTGAGGCAAAATCATTTGACCTAATTTATACGATACCGAGTGACCTTGTGTTGAAAATATATATGCTACTTTCACTGTACATCTCCTTTATTTATTATTTACACATAACGTTTTAAGCCAGGGCGACTCAGCGCGGCAAAGCCGCGTTGAGGTAACCTGGTGGACTGACTGGTTAAGCAGAAATACCTTTTGACTCAAGGAATTCAATAGGAACATCAGCATTTTTTCTACCTGCGATGGCAAAATAATAGAGGGGTTCACCTTCTATAGATAACCTATGCCTATAACGCTCAATATGATAAACATCAAGATATTTGGAGAAGATCAGTTCTCGTATCATTTTTGAAAACCCTGACTCGTCGGTAGTGTCGAAAAATGTCTCTTTTATATTAAAGGCAATCCATCCTTTTGCTTTTATAATATTAAAAGCTTCTATAAATGCTCTTGTTGGAATATCACCAAAACCCAAGGCAGCAACTGTTACCATGCAATCACATTGCCACGATGCAATATCGTCTTTTATTTCCTCATTTAAATTAGTGAAGTCTTCAACATAATATGCATCGTATAAACCAGGTCTGTCTCGGACTGTAGCCTCATAGGCTTCTGGAATAATATCGACACCAATCAGGCGTGATAGGCCATGTTTTTTTAATGCCTCTCCCATCATGCCATTACCGGCACCAAAATCTAATACACGCAATTCTGAAAAATTATCTTCAGACTGTTTTAAAGAAGACTCAAGTATGGTTGTTACTTTTTCCGGTGATGTGCATTTCAGACGATCATAAAATATTTGCTCGTAAAGACCTTGAACTTGGTAAATTTCATCATAGTCATGAAATCGTATTTTCCGACTGCCCCCTGATCCCTGAAGGTAGAAGTAAGCCTCATCCTGATTAAGGTCGGAAGATTCGGGTTTTGGAAATTGTATCCTATGTCTTTTTAACATGATTCTCCTATTTTAGTTTCATGTGAATTGGCCTAACAGTGTATTAGATGAAACTCCACATATCAGTGATATGTTTAGTTTCGTCTAGTTCAATTGAAAGTACTGCTATTCTGTCACAGAATTCCAGCTTCATCTGCGCTCTTATAGTAAATTTACTGCGTTATGGTAATAATTAGTAATATTATTAAGAAGAAACTTATATTTTGCTTCTTAATTTAAAACAGGATTTCCCCATCGAGCCACTCATAAAAGACAGATAGAGGATATCGCCAGGGGATTCGCGAGAACAGAATGGAATAACAAAGCTTTCTGGTTGATAAAAATTCATCCTCGATCATACATATAACAACTTCCCGTCGGTAACCACTCGGGTATCCGATAAAAGTTGTTACGTATATTCTCAAGTACTTCTTGATTATAAAGCTCGTATTTAAATCCAACGCCAACACCTAAATGATATTGGGTGTCTTTAAATGGCAAAATGACATGCACAAAAGAATTAAAGTATTTTGCGTAGCGCTTTGTGTCATCTTTGCGCATGAGAATGGCGATGCCTTTGCCATTATATTTTTTGAAGTCGCTGACAATGTCATCCTGCCGACCGTGGTGTGATCCGTGTCCGAAAACCAGTACGTCTTCACGGGTATGATAGGCAAGTATGGCTGATTCACTGTAACTCGGTGTCGCAAGTGTAAAGTCGTAGCGCTGTGAATCGATCAGTTCCAATAACTCTGGGGTGTACATCGCAAGCACGATCTTTTGATAGTTATCTTCGTTGTCTTTAAATATGCCGGGGCTAAGTGCATAGATGATGGCAAAGGCCAGGACGTGCAGTAAACTGAAACCCCACATGAAATAAAAACAAACACGTAATTGCCCAAAGTGCAGCAACATAATCACGGCGATAAATAGGAACGGGTAAAAACTGAGTAACCAGTGTAGTCCGACGCTCTTGGCAAATGACAGGGCAAAGAACAATACAATAGGTATAACGAATAAAGCCAGGAATACACCCAGGCCACCGTTGCGCAGCGTTTCCATGAGCACAGCGGGTTTGCGTACGACATAGAACACAACCGGGGGTGTTATCACATAGGCCAACATCAGCACATACTTACCCACGGTCCAGAATGAGAAGCTCGCGTCGCTGGTGCGATTAACCAGATTAAATAGATAATTATCCCAGCAGTGCTGATAGTTCCAGTACAGGTTTAGGGCAATGAACGGCAAGGTGCCGAGTATCACAAACAAGACACCTATATAAGGTTTGATCCCCCTGCGCACAAACAGGATGACATAAAGCACATAGGCGATGCCGAGCATGCCGGCAAAAAACTTGGAGAAGAAGGCCAGTCCCAGGAACAGGCCCGCAAGCAAATACCAACGATATCGATCATGGCGCTGCGCTTTATAAAAACTCACACCAGACAGGAAGGCAAAAAAGATCAGTGGTGTATCTGTTGTAATCAGTGGTGCCAGTAAATGGATCGGCGCCAACCAATATAGACCCGCCGCGATCACCGCATTAGTTTTGCCACGCGGATAGACGATACGATAAATCATCCAGCCGATCACGGTGGTAACCAGTATCGTCGGCATCCGTAACCACAGTGGATGGTCACTGACCTGCAGCAGAGCAGCTAACCACCAGCCCACCATCGGTGGGTGATCGTAATAGCCATAATCGAGATGATTGCCCCAGACAATGAAATAGGCCTCATCGCCAGTGATTGGCAAGACCATGGCCATGACGACCTTAATCAGGAGACTAACTCCGATCAGGATGAACAGTGATTGTGCGGTGGTGAGTCGGCTAAAAAACACGTGCGATTACCATTTTTTTATAATTTGGTGAATATTAGCAGACTCCCTCGTGGTTCGCCTGTGTCGTCATTCTACGCTGAAATAAATCCTGCCTGATAACTGGATGAATCTGCTGTGAATCCAGTTATAATGCCGCTTTGCTCAAATCACGAAGAAACAGGCTCGCCCCACAATATGGACAAGACTTACGACCCCCAAAACATAGAACAGCGCTGGTATGAAACCTGGGAGCAGAATAATCATTTTGCCCCGCAAGGCGGTGAAGAATCCTTCTCCATCATGATCCCACCGCCCAATGTGACGGGCAGCCTGCATATGGGGCACGGCTTTAATAACACGATCATGGATAGCCTGACCCGTTATCACCGCATGATGGGGCACAACACCTTGTGGCAACCAGGCACCGACCACGCCGGTATTGCTACCCAGATGGTGGTGGAGCGCCAACTCAATGCCGAGGGCAAAACCCGACATGACCTGGGCCGCGATGCCTTCATCGAACGGGTCTGGGACTGGAAAGAAGAGTCCGGTGGTCATATCACACGCCAGCTACGCCGACTCGGTTCATCACTGGACTGGTCACGGGAGCGCTTCACCATGGACGATGGTCTGTCCGGGGCGGTGAAGGAAGTATTCGTCCGACTCCATGAAGAAGGTTTGATCTATCGCGGCAAGCGCTTAGTTAACTGGGATCCAGTGCTGCACACCGCGGTCTCTGATCTGGAAGTAATTTCAGAAGAAGAAAACGGTTTCCTCTGGCACATGCGCTATCCACTCACCGATGGTTCAGGCCATATGGTGGTTGCGACAACACGTCCCGAGACAATGTTGGGTGATACCGCGGTGGCAGTTCATCCCGACGACGAACGCTACACGTCACTGGTGGGCAAAACCATCACCCTGCCCCTGGTCGGTCGCGAGATTCCTATTATCGCCGATGACTATGTTGATCCTGAGTTTGGAACCGGTTGTGTGAAGATCACACCGGCCCATGACTTTAATGACTATGAAATGGGCAAACGTCATGACTTACCCATGATCAATATTCTGACCGTCGATGCCAGCATTAATGAAAATGCTCCAGAGGCCTATCAGGGGCTGGATCGCTACGATGCACGCAAAAAAGTAGTAGCTGATCTGGAAGCCCTGGATTTACTGGAAAAGATCGAAGACCATAAATTAATGGTGCCCCGCGGTGATCGCAGCGGCAAAGTAGTTGAGCCCTATTTAACCGATCAGTGGTTCGTTAAAATTGAACCACTCGCCAAGCCGGCTATCGAAGCAGTCGAGACGGGCAAGATCAAATTCATTCCTGATAACTGGAAGAACACTTATTATGACTGGATGCGTAACATTCAGGACTGGTGTATCAGTCGCCAAATCTGGTGGGGACACCGTATCCCGGCCTGGTATGACGACGAAGGTAATATCTATGTTGCCCGCGATGAGCAGGAAGCACGTAACAAACACAACCTATCGAATGATGTTAAGTTACGCCAGGACAGCGATGTGCTCGACACCTGGTTCTCCTCTGCACTTTGGCCTTTCTCAACCTTAGGCTGGCCAGAACAAACCGAAGCACTGAAGACCTTCTACCCAACCTCTGTATTAGTCACCGGTTTTGATATCATTTTCTTCTGGGTAGCCCGCATGATCATGATGGGTATCAAGTTTGTTGGTGAGGTTCCATTCAAAGAAGTTTATATCCATGGCCTGGTACGTGACTCTCATGGACACAAGATGTCCAAGTCAAAAGGCAATGTGCTCGACCCGATCGATCTGATCGACGGTATAGAACTCGATGCGCTATTAGAAAAACGCACCCGTGGCATGATGCAACCGCAACTCGCTGAGAAGATCGCTAAACAGACCCGTAAGGAATTCCCCGAGGGTATTCCTGCCTTCGGTACCGACGCACTGCGCTTTACCTATGCGGCACTGGCTTCAACCGGGCGCGATGTCAGCTTTGATCTAAAACGAGTTGAAGGCTATCGCAATTTCTGTAACAAGTTATGGAATGCCGCCCGTTATGTGTTGATGAATACTGAAGACGAGGATGTGGGTATCGGTAGTGATGACATCGAGCTCAGCACGGCGGATAAGTGGATCAAGTCACGCCTACAGGCAACCATTGAAACTGCACATAAATCCTTAGCCAATTATCGTTTTGATCTGATGGCCACTGCCATTTATGAATTTGCCTGGCACGATTACTGTGATTGGTACCTGGAGTTGTCCAAGCCTGTGCTAATGAACAAAAAAAGTTCTGATGCTGCCAAGCGCGGTACTCGACAAACATTGATCACAGTCCTTGAAGCCTTATTAAGACTGGCCCATCCGATTATTCCTTATATAACAGAAGAGATCTGGCAACGTGTGGCACCGTTATGTGAGATCAAGGCAAAGGCCATCATGCTTCAGCCTTATCCACTCGCCGACGACACACTCATCGATAAAAAAGCCGTCGATGACATGGAATGGGTACAGTCCTTTGTGCTGGGTATCAGAAAGATACGCAGTGGTTATGACATCAAACCCGGTAAACCCCTGCCCGTGTTATTACAAAATGGCACCGAAGAAGATAAACAACGCCTGGTCGATAATGAAATCTACCTCACCAGCCTTGCCAAACTGGATACTATTATCTGGTTAGCCAATGATGAACAGGCACCGGAATCTGCCACCGCACTGGTTAGCGAAATGAAAGTGCTGATTCCAATGGAAGGCCTGATCGATAAAGATGCAGAGATCCAACGCCTAACAAAAGAGTTGGAGAAAAAACAACAAGAGTATGAGAGAGTCGCAAAGAAACTCGAAAACCCCAACTTCGTCGACAAGGCGCCCGCCCCTGTTGTTGAGAAAGAACGCAGTAAACTCTCTGAAATCAAAATTGCTTTAGAGAAACTACAAGAGCAATTAGAAAAAATTAATAAGCTCTAATTCAGACTACCATCCCGCCTTTTGACGAGGGCGGGATATATCACCAGCTCCCTTCTAGCCCTGTAACCATTTGATAAATGGCGATTTGCATTTAACAGGGCTATCGTACTAAGCTATTGAAAAAAATTTATAACAATCAAATTAGGCGAGTTTACATGCAGGACTAACCCTGCTTTATACCCGTTATTAAATAGTGACGCATAAATATGCCAGCTACTCATCATATAGATAACGAATCAAGGCTCATCCTTACCGTATGGGAAGGGGAAGCTACGGACTCTGAATTTATAGAAGCGCTAAAAAAATATCTCGACGAGATACAATCTGATCCGGAATATATTTACTACAACGAAATTGTAAACCTCACCGAAGCAACGCCCGTGAATTTAAGCATAAGAGGATTATTGGCTATAGGGCGTATTGCAGCTCAGGCTGAAAAAAGAATTCCAGGTAAAAAAATGGCGTTAATAATCGACTCTGATTTCGCGATTGGCCTTGCAAATATGTACATTTTTTATAGGAACATGGGCGATGAATCTCGTAAAAAAATTGCTGTTTTTAAAAAAGAGGGAGAGGCGTATAAATGGGTAAAAACAATAAGTAACTAATCGTTTAATTATAGGCCGCATTAACTTCTAGCTCAGTCAAGCCGTTTTTTGAAAGTCAGTATAAAATTGATATGCGTTTCGACCCTGTTTCTTGCAGCTATACAACGCTGAATCCGCCTTCGACATGAGAGCATCTAAATCTATCCCATCATCTGGGCTTATTGTAATACCAATACTAGCGCTAACCTTAACTTCATTTTCCTTGACTTCAATAGGCTGCGTCAGTTTTTTCAGAATTTTCTCTGCTGTCGCTTTGATATCATCGCGGTCGATTGTCTTATGCAAGAGAACTATAAATTCATCACCACCGATACGAGCTATAGTGTCTGATTCACGGACACTGGATTTAATGCGTTTAGCTATCTTCACTAATACCTGGTCTCCTGCTTCATGACCATATTCATCATTAACATCCTTAAAGTCATCCAGGTCAATATACAAAAGTGCGCAGGAAATATTGTCCCTTTTGGCGGAGCGGATAGTTTGCAGCATAATCTCATTGAATAAACGTCTATTGGCCAGGCCCGTTAGGGCATCGTGATTAGCATTAAACGCCAACTCTTCATAGGCATTTTGCAGACGACGTTCTGTCTTGCGAGAGACACTGATAATAAATAGCGTAATTAGTGAAATAACAACTAACAGTAATAATATTGGTAATTGTAGCTTGGCAAGCACTAAGTCACCGGGCTTTTCAGGTCGCCAGGAAAGCCGCCCCAGGGTTTTATTCAATGGGTTAATAATTTTAATCGAGCTGTCAGCAACACCGCTTTGCCCACTTGGTGTGAAGAGTAAGTCGCTTAACCTGTACTGCTTAGATAGTTCCTGGAAGTAACTCTGATTGAGGCGTTTTGCCAGCAGCAATAACGGACGGGGTGATGGTAACGAGGTACCATCTTCTGGCGCGAGAACTGCAACACCGACGATGGCCGGGGTGCCATCGATCATTAGTATTCCAGATACAGGAACGGGTACAGTGCCTGATTGTCGTGCCTTTTCAATAAGGCTTATTAAAGCATCCTTGTTTATTGTTGCATAAGTTGAATTGTCAACCTGACCATATTTAAGAGATAGAACCGGCTCATTCTGACTATTGATAATAGCCAGGTCAGTTATTTTGAATGTATCGGTTAAGTACTCACCGATATTCTCTTTAATCCATTCAGAATTTTGGGAACGATATGCATGCGTTATTGTATCGTCCCAATAAGCGTAATCCTTGGCTAAAGTTTGTAGCTGGTTTGATCTATCGTCGATTATTGCTGTTACATAGTTTTCTGTGGTTATACGTGCTTCTTTATTAACTTTTTCGGCGCTGTAGTAAACAATTCCGAAAATGGATATGAGTGTTGTCACTAATAATAGAATCAATGATAAGACTATTCTCCAATTCGATGATTTATTTGGCTTAATCATTAGATTCGGAATGTTAATGTCCCCCAGTCAGTGAAGATTTTTTCAACCCTTAAAGTTATAACACTTCTGGCCCCTGACACAAATAAGACATTCCTTATAAGCCGCTTAAACAGCATGGTCTTTATAACATTATTTTCGCATGGTTATTAAGGTATACTATTGATCAATGATTATTAGGCATTAGGGAAAAGTTTATTATTTTAGCAAGGCGCTTAAACTCAGCTTATCGTTATTGATGACAGGATTTGATAATGGGGAAAAAAAATCCCCTACGGCAAAAACTGCATTATCTTTAAAACAATAGATCGTATATATAATCGAATTATCGATAGAACACACAGCCACACCTTGAGTAGTTTCGTATAGTTAGCACATGAAAAACAAACAACTCGATCACCGTCAACATCAACCGAAAAATGAAAAATATCCTGTGTGTCTACTGGCCCATGATATTGAACGGCCAACTAACATAGGCAGTTTATTTCGAATTGCTGATGCACTTGGCCTTGAGAAAATCTATTTATCTGGCACATCACTAACACCTCCCAATAACAAAATCAGCAAAACATCACGTGCTACCGAAAAGGCTGTACCCTTCTCTTACATAGACGATCCTATCGACTTGCTAGCAAGACTCAAAGCAGAGGGATACACCATTGTTAGTCTCGAAATCTCCACGTTAAGTCTCGATATTCTAGATTTACAAATACGACCCAAAGAAAAAATATGTCTTATTTTAGGATCGGAGAATAAGGGGGTATCCCAGGAATTGCTGGAGGCATCGGACAAAACGGTTCATATCACAATGCAGGGGCAGAACTCTTCTATGAATATTGCTTCTGCGTGCTCTATCGCAGTTTTTGAAATTATTCGAAAATTTAACCAGAAGTAATTACGTGAAACGAGAAAATGTTGCTACTATTAAATAAAATAGTGTCAAGTGGCACATATTAGCCGCTGATAAAAAAATAGCTTTATTTGGGGAAAATTAATGCCGATATATATTGTATCGATACTCATTCAAGTAGCATTCGTTGTTCACATCCTTAAAACCGGGCGAAACACCACCTGGATATGGATCGTTGTATTAATACCAGTGGCGGGTTCTATTGCCTATTTCATTGTCGAGCTTTTACCTGGCTTAATGGACAGTCGTAGTGGTAGAAAAATACAACGCAACCTTGGGGAGGCAATCAACCCCAACAAAAATATGAACGAAGCACAGTTCAATTATACTGTTTCTGACAGCATCGAAAATTCAATCCAGCTTGCCAATGAGTGCCTCAACAAAGGAATGTTCGAAGATGCCAAGCAGCTGTGTGTTAAATGCTTACGTGGTGTACACGAACATGACCCTTATGTGATGCACTGTCTTGCACGTGCTGAATTCGGCTTACGAAACTTTAGTGAAGTTAAATCCGTTCTTGAAATGCTCATCGCACACAACCCTGAATTTAAAAATGCAGATGCCCACCTGCTATATGCCCGGTCACTCGAAGAATTAAATGAGCAAAAAGCGGCATTGCATGAGTATGAGGCCCTGGAAGGATATTATCCTGGCCCCGAAGCCACATACCGTTATGGCAAACTACTTAAAAGCATCGGCGAAAATGCTAAGGCCAATGAGATGTTTGAAAAGATCATTCACCGTTCAAAAATATCAGGCCGACACTACAATTCATTACACAAAGAGTGGATAGCCCTCGCCAAACAAGAGAAGAGTGGCTGGAACTAACTACCATGCTATTCCCCAAACAACTTTAGTAAGTTTTTTCTGATATCTTGGTCGGGCTTCCTGGCCCATTTACCTATTAGGGTTCGGCTATTTTAGCTGCTAATATTACATAAAGTATTGTTACACTCCCTAACCTGACTCACGGCAGCATTTGCTATGGTATCAACCTATCTAGTTGACATTATTATATTATTAATTGCTGCGGTCATTGCTGTTCCTTTCTTTCAAGCGATTAGACTCGGTGCAGTCCCCGGTTTTCTAATCGCGGGCGTGGTAGTTGGTCCCTATGGTTTAGGTTTAATTGACAATATTAATGATATCAGACACCTGGCAGAGATCGGAGTCGTGTTTCTTCTTTTTGTCATCGGTATTGAACTCAAGCCTTCTCGACTCTGGCAGATGCGTCGCCTCGTATTTGGTCTGGGTACACTGCAATTAGTGTTCACCAGTTTATTGATTGGTGGCGTGGCACATCTTGTTTTCTCAATTCCGTTACAAGTAGCCATTCTGGTTGGCCCGGCATTGGCACTCTCCTCAACCGCATTTGTGCTACAAATACTCTCTGAGAAAAAACTACTTACATCGATGTTCGGCCGAACTTCCTTCTCGATATTGTTATTACAGGATCTTGCGGTAGTACCATTGTTAGTACTCGTACCGTTGGTAGCCATGCCTGAGTTGAGCATCGGTGAAGATATTGGTATCGCATTTGCGGAAACAATACTGTTACTTGGCCTTGTTGTTTTAATTGGGCGCTATTTATTACACCCGATATTACACCGCATCGCGCTTTCGGGTAGTCCTGAAATCTTTACCGCGTCCGCAGTACTCGTAGTGCTCGGTACGGCATTAATTACTGAACATGCCGGTCTATCAATGGCGATGGGCGCATTCCTGGCAGGCTTGCTCATTTCAGATTCATCCTATAAACACCAAATCATGGCTGAGATTCAGCCATTTCGTGGTCTGCTGCTAGGACTGTTTTTTATGTCCATGGGAATGTCGTTAAATCTCAATCTGCTACTCGAGAGCCCGATCTTTTTTATCAGCCTTGTTTGCCTGCTTATCGCGGTAAAAGCCTTTGTGCTTTTCCCCATCACTTATGTATTCACGCGCAAACTTAAACACAGCATCGCTGTCGCCCTTTTACTTGCGCAAAGTGGTGAATTTGCCCTGGTTATATTTTCCCTGTCCTTCCAATCAGAGCTGATAGTAGAGACTGTTTATCAACAACTTCTGTTAGTCGTCTTGCTCAGTATGTTGGCCACCCCTTTTCTCGCCTATTTTGCCCATCGGCTTGTAGCAAAAACAAGTTCGACTAAATCAAAAAATGAAGAATCCCCAGTTTCGGCACCGATAGTTATCGCTGGATTTGGCCGCGTTGGTCGACGGATTGGTGAAATCCTTTCTATCGCAAAAAGGCCGTTTGTTGCCCTGGATCTGGATAGTGATGTAGTCGAAATAGAACGCGCCAAGGGTTATCCTGTTTTCAATGGTGATGTACGCAACCCTGAGTTACTAAAGTCTGCGGGCGCCAGCAACTCGGAGATCATCATTGTGACCTTGAATGATCCCGATGCAACTGAGCAAGTGGTAGAAACACTAAGGAAAAGTTACCCAGACATTATTATCTATGCACGAGGGCAAGGCATAAATCATTGCCGGAAACTGAGAAAACTGGGGGCAACGGCAGTTATCTCCGAAAACGTTGAGGCCAGTCTGGAATTGGCACATATCGTATTAGCTAACGTTGGTTTAAAAGAGACTAAAATAAAAAGAATTATTACTAACTTTAGAGAAAAATATTTTGCACAGATTGAGCATGATTAACTGTTCAATACATAGTATTTCAAATCGGAAATGATTAATGTCACAAGCGGGAGATCATTCGAGTTACCATCTGGTGTTACTACCGGGCCTCGATGGTACTGGGAAACTATTTGAACCTTTTATAAAACAGTTTTCTAATCCAAATCAGGTTTCCGTTATCGAATACCCAATGGATCGGCACATCCCTATTGCTGACATGGCTGAATATATTGTTCCGAAATTACCAAAAGGCAAACCTTTAGCTATTCTAGGTGAATCGTATTCCGGACCGATTGCACTCAGCCTGGCGGCAAGCAATAAGCTGGACATTCGCCAGGTCATACTCGTCGCTACTTTTGCAAAGTATCCAGACTCTTTTTTAAAAACGCTTTCAATGTGGCTGCCACTTTCACTACTGCTTCGACTACCCATCCCTGACTTTATAATTAAATATTTTTGTTTTGCTGATGCGACAAACGAAATACTTAGCAACCTACTGCTTGAATCCGTCCGTGCAAATCATCCCAGCGTGCTTGCGCAACGCGCACATGCTGGAGCAACGATTGATGTAACTGAAAAACTGGCTCATATAAACGTGCCATGTTTATATGTTGCTGCGAGTAATGACAGAATGGTACCAGCAACCGCTCTAGAATATTTACAAGCACACTTAGCTACACTTGAAGTTACTACCATTCAGGGCGCACACTTTATTTTACAAGTACAACCCAAGGCCTGTTTTGACGTTATCAATAGTTTCATTTTGAACGAGAACAATCTTGCTAAACACACAATAAACCAATAATCTTAATCAGACTCTTCACATAATAATAACAATTAATCATGGCTGACATTACCGAAGAACAATTACAGAGACCCGATCCTGTTTCATTCTGGGAGGCATTTAGTTACTGGCTGAAACTTGGATTCATTAGCTTTGGCGGTCCCGCCGGTCAAATCAACATGATGCATCAGGAGTTAGTCGAGAAACGTCGATGGATTTCTGAACGACGTTTTTTACATGCGCTTAATTACACCATGGTGTTACCTGGGCCTGAGGCCCAGCAATTAGCCACTTATATCGGCTGGTTAATGCACGGTGTTTGGGGTGGCATTATTGCCGGTGTCTTGTTCGTTCTGCCTTCCCTCTTTATTCTTGTAACACTAGCTTGGTTATATCTGACCTTTGGTTCACACCCGATTGCCGAAGGCATTTTATATGGCATCAAACCGGCGGTAACGGCCATTATTGTTTTTGCTGCCTACCGGATTGGATCTAAAGCACTTAAAAACAACCTGCTTCGCGTGATGGCAGTACTCGCCTTTGTCGCGGTCTACCACTTTGAAATTATGTTTCCTTATGTTGTACTCGCAGCAGGTATCATTGGTTACATCGGTTCGCGTTATGCGCCAGACAAGTTTAAAGCCGGCAGTCATCATACGGATGCAAAAAATTCTTATGGCCCTGCGATTATCGATGATGATACTCCACCACCCAGTCACACGAAATTTAAATGGAGCAGACTCATCCTGTTTGCCAGCGTTGGTTTGTTTATTTGGGCAGCCGCAATGCTTGCCCTGTTTCTAAACTATGGCTGGGAAGGAACACTCACACAAATGAGCTGGTTCTTTACTAAGGCAGCACTCGTTACCTTTGGTGGCGCTTATGCTGTCTTACCATATGTACATCAAGGTGGTGTTGAACAATATGCCTGGTTAACCTCTGCACAAATGATTGATGGTCTGGCATTAGGCGAAACCACCCCGGGACCACTGATCATGATCGTGGCCTTTGTCGGTTTCGTCGGTGGTTGGAGCAAAGAGATCTTTGGCGCCGACATGCATCTTATTGCCGGTATCGCTGGTGCAAGTATCGCGACCTTGTTTACTTTTTTACCTTCATTCCTGTTTATTCTTATCGGTGGACCCGCAGTCGAAGCGACCCGACATGACATTAAATTCACCGCACCGCTAACGGGCATTACCGCCGCTGTTGTGGGTGTCATCATTAATCTGGCGGTGTACTTTACTGATCATGTACTTTGGCCTCGAGGCCTGAGTGGAGACTTTGAATGGTTTTCTGCATTGGTAGGTATTCTTGCTCTGGCAGCACTGTTTAGATTTAAGATAGGAATAATCCCTGTCATTGCAGCCTGTGCCGTAGCTGGTCTTGGTTATTCCCTGATCTTTTGATCTCTCACGTTGCTTTTGTCTGATACTGTACAGTTAAACTAAATGTAAATAACTGTCACACCAGGCAGGTCAATCTCTTAGCATTTTTTTTGCGATGAACTTCACAATTTGGTGTTGGTTATTAATGCCTGGATGAATTAATGTTTTTATACAATTACATATTTTATGCATTAATGGATATGAATTATGGGCGCAAAAAACCTTAACTTGTGGATAAGCTACATATGTGAGCAATCTGTACCGGTCATGAAAACGACCGTACAGTCTATTCTCAATATATGCAATAACGAACAGGCAACATGTAAAGAACTTGCTGACACAATCATGAAGGATCCAGCCTTTGCAGCACGGGTCATCCGTATTGCAAACTGTCTTTACTACAATCGCACGACAACCCCTATTAACGATATCCGACAGGCTGTTTTGCTGGTGGGTTTTGATAAGATTCTTGCTATTAGTCTTACGGTTTCCATCGTTGACTCATTAGTTAACAACAACACCATGTGCCATATTAAGCGGCTCATGATGTGTTCTTTACAAACGGCTTTGTTATCTACGGCGATTGCAAGAACACTGAAGCTACACCATCCCGATGATTTATTTATCGCGGGCTTATTTTATAATTTTGGTGAGATCGCCTTCTGGAGTCTGACAGGTGCTTCGGGTGACGACATCGCAACACAACTTGAGGACATGAGTATCAACTTACCCAGTGAAGAAGCCCAACAAGAGTTACTGGGTGTGACATTCAACGAACTCACCATAGGCCTGGCCACACGCTGGCAGCTCAGCCCAATTCTACGGCTAGCGCTGTTGGAACCCAATATTCATGATCCCTATGTTCAATGTCTGTCTCATAGTCATGCTGTCATCCTGGAATTCGGCAACAACAACTATTCTCTACAAGGTCTGCAATCATTAGCGAACTGGATGAAACAACCTGTTGGCCTGGTTGCCGAGCTTGTGCAAAGTCACTTTGAAAAAGCCGCTGAGCTTTCAAGCTATTACCTTCCCCGAGCGACTTAGCGCACTAATTAGTCATATATCTCCCACAAAGTTAAAAATTGACTATATAGCATCCAAATTTCGGCAAAACGGTGCTTCAAATATTTGTAAATAATTGTCACAATGCATGGGCAATCTTCGTTAAATCAACGAGCTATTCCATTTTTTAAAGTTATTATAAAGTAAAAGCTTAATTCCACAGTTTTTGTGCCGATTATACTAATAGCACTATGACAAAAGAGAGCTTATGCCACTAATTTACGATAATGACGTTGTCGAACCTGATGCGGCCAAATCTATCAACCTAGAAGCGATAGATGAATTATTGCGTCATTGTGAGATTCTCCAATTCCCGAAAAAAGGCATCATCATCAAAACTGGTGAGACTGCGGAGACACTCTATTATTTAATTAAAGGATCCGTGAAAGTCACGGTACTCGACGAGAATGAAAATGAGGTTGTCCTGACATACCTGAATGCCGGTGACTTCATCGGTGAGATAGGCATGTTCTATCAAGTAAAACACCGTGTCGCCAGAGTACGCGCTCGCACTCCCTGTGAGTTGGCTGGAATAAAATACCAGAAGCTAGAGCAGTTATTTTCCAGCAAACTTAAAGATTACCAATCAGACATCTTAACCGCTATTGGCTTACAGTTAGCTCAGCGACTATTAAAAACCACAAGACGTGTCACCCAACTCGCACATATGGATGTCTCTGGGCGTGTTGCACGCATCCTGCTGGACCTTTGCCGTGAACCCGAGGCAATGTCACATCCAGAAGGAACACAGCTGCATATCTCACGTCAGGAGCTTGGCCGAATGGCAGGTTGCTCACGTGAAACTGTTGGTCGCATTCTCAAATCGATGGCCGAAGACGGTATGATCGAAGCGAGCGGTATGGATATCGTGGTCTATCACAGCCGTTAACGTTAATTAGTAATCTGCAATGACCGCACATCATTCCATTCACCATCCAGCCCTGTTTCAACACCTTTGAGTCTGATAGTTTTTAGTAATTCGCGCCCTACTGGGTCCTGATCCATTGCCAACATCACATCTTGTAGTCGTTCAATCACTTCTCTTGGTATACGTGGATGATGTGCAAAAGCATGAGGAGTATAGCCATCGGAAGTCCAAAGGATCCGTAGATCCTTTCGAAGCTCGGGGGAACTATTTTTAAAAGTACGCATTACACCACCGCCAGCCGGGTAACGTCCCTTGGCTACATTACGATAGACAGAATCATGCGATGACACAAACTTCCAGCTGATATTGATGCCAATACTATTAAAGTAAGCTCGTGGGATCTGGCTAGCAGCAAAGGCATTAGATGGGAAAGCCAATTCTTTATTATCAAGATCTTTTAATTCACGATAGGGGCTATCTTTATGTACAACCAGGATCCCCTTTAGTCGTTTTCCTTTGGCCTTGGCAAACGCCTGATAACCGGCTGTAGCGTTAACCTGGGTGTAATGATAAGGATTCATATAGGCAATATCATACTGGCCGTCATGTAAACGTTGTTCAAAGGTTGGAATATTCCGAGCCGTCGCAAACTCCAGATCATAACCTGTTTTTTCTTCGAGGTAAGTTAGAATCGGTACCCAGGTCCGGGCCAGTTTACTACCGGAGGATTGTGGTACGATGCCGAATCTAAACTGTTGCTTCGTTGCTATTGTCTGACCACTCATAAATGTCATTAACACTGCAAATGACATATATATGCTGTAGCGGAATTTATATAAATATTTCATACAGTCACTCCGATATTTTAGTTACTGTTTTATTTGCGTAAAATACATTCTTCAATTGAGTTTCGACGACATCTAATAACTCATTTTCTGAATAGGGTTTAACTAGATATGCATTGACTCCAGCGATATCTGCCTCACTACGGTGCTTTTTAGTCGCACGAGATGTAATCATTACTACCGGTAGATCGCGTGTTGCATGATTAGCGCGGACATAGGATGTAAATTCAAGTCCATTCATGCGAGGCATTTCCATGTCCACCAATAGTACGTCAGGTGCCTCTTCTTCCAATTGATTGATAGCGTCCATTCCATCACGAGCAGTGACAACACGGTATCCCACATCATGCATAAACTCTGCTAGGGTACGTCGTGCACTCATAGAATCATCAACCACCAATACTTTTGGTGCTCCTGATTGTATGCCACTGAGCTCACGACTCTCTATAATTGGGACATACTGGGTTCCTTGAAAAGCATTAATAACCGAGGGTAAGTCGATTACAGGGGCAATACTGCCGCCACCAAGTATGGTTGCACCTTCGACACCTGTTATCGCTGGGACATAGGGGCCGAGTTTTTTAAGCACAAGGTCTTTCGTCGTCGCGATCTTACCAACCAAAACTACGTATTGTTTTCCATCCTCACCACTTAAAAGCAACGCAGAATGATCCAAATCTGATTTATCCTGTTTTTTACGCATTACACCGAGAAGATCTTCGACATAAAAAGCACTATATGTTTCATCTTCATAGTCGTAATATATTTCGCCTTCTTCTTCACGAATATTGCCAGCGCTGTAGTGTAATATTTGGGTAACACCTCGATTTGATAAAGCGATATCTTGTCTATTAACCTTCACCATGATGCCGTGCATCGTGATGAGTGTGACCGGTAACTGGATCTCAATAGTGGTCCCTTTACCATGGCTGGTCTCTATTTTCAGGGTACCTTTCATTCTCATGACCTGGTTATAAACAGCATCCATTCCAATGCCACGTCCTGAAATCTGAGTAGTTTCATCTCGAGTTGTAAAACCAGCAATGAGTATTAAGCGGCTAAGCTCATTATCTGTCAAACTACTGTCGCTATTTATTAATCCTTTAGTGATAGCTAATTCTTTTATCGCTTTTAAATCAAGTCCGTTACCATCATCTTCACAGCGTATATTAATATTTTCACCTTCTTGCGAGAAATCCAGTTTGAGCTGTCCCTTTTTGGGTTTTTCCTGTTGCGCGCGAGTTGCTGGATCCTCAATACCATGATCGACTGCATTCCGGAGAATATGCATAAGCGGATCGGCCAACATATTGAGGAGATCGCTATCGATCAATGTGTCAGCACCATTCAACTCCAGGTCTACTTCCTTTTGTAATTGGCGACAAACCTGGCGTACACTCCGTTGCAATCTTGGCACAATTGTCTGTACCGGCAACATACGTGTCTTCATCACAACTTCTTGAGTATCTTTTTCAATTCGTGACTGACTATGAAGGAGGGTTTCTAGTTTTTTTAGATCATCATCTGCTGTCTGAGTCATTTCACGCGAGTCAGTCGCCGCTTCAACTAAACGTCTGGATAATGTGTGTAGCTCGTTATATTGATCCATTTCCAGTGCATCAAACTTTGAATCACTGGCATTTGACATATAATTATTGATACCGCGAACATCAATTACCTGCTCAAGATCGAATGCTAGCTGTTGGAACAAAGTGCTTTGCTCCTGAATTATCTGATTTTGCAGAACGATATGTCGTAAACTTTCATGTAGCTGACCATTCAAAATGATGCTTTCACCAACCAGCCTTAAGATTTCATCAATCGTTGGTGTCGTAATGCGCAAGCTTGTCTGTTTAACATCACTTTCTACTGCAGTTTGATTTACTTGTTCCTCGGTGCTTGAACTAGATACAGGTATCGCCGAATCTGATTCTGGCAAACCATTATTCTCAATTTGGTTTGCCCAATCCAATACTTGCTGTAATACCGCCAGTGATTGTTTTTCTGGCAGGGTGTTCATTCCTAGCAACGACTCACTCATTATTTCGAGAATATCCGCAGCCTCTTGCAAGGTAGTAGTTAATGGTGCTTGTGGGAGTTCTTTTTGTTTTGTAAACGCTGTTAGAATATCTTCAATATGATGCGTTAATGTTGCTATGCCTGTTACTCCAACCGTATTGGCTGATCCCTTAAGGGTATGTGCAATCCGCTGAGCGATATCTACATCTCGTAAACTACCCTCTCCACTGATTATGCTGGTGATAGCGTTGGAAAAATCAGCCGTTTGTTGAGGTAATTCCTGTAACAAACTATCGAGCAATTGCTGATTCACATCATCTGGCAATTGCAGGGAAACATCAGAAAGCTCTGCCTTTGTCTGGCGAGGTTCAGTTTCCTCATCATCAAGCACGAATTGTGGATTCAGGAGTGCATCACGAAAATCACTAGCCTCTATGTCGTTTAATTTTAAGACCGAATTGTGTGATCGACAGTGTTCAAACAATTCCATCGCGAATTGGAAGGGATCAGTTAGGTAATTATCAACATAAGCTGGCCACTCAGCCAACCAAAGCTGTTGTTCTGGAGTTAACATGCCCGCAGGTTGATTCTGTTGAAAATAATCCATTAATTTTCTGAAAAAAGACTGTAGACCAATCAGACCGATAGACTCGGCAACACTATAAAAGCGTTCTAGAAGCGAAGCATACTTGTTTGTAGATTCCTCCCTTACTTTTAAGTCTGTATTTTCATCACATATATGTTGAAGACTTTCAGTCAACTCAACCATAACATTTTCGAACTCTACTGCAATTAATTTTAGTAATTCGGCATTTTGATCTGATAGAGGTCGCGGCTGAACTTGTTCTTTATTATCCCCTCTCAGTTCCTCCTCATTGGTACTTTTTTTATCGTCTGATTCATCTAACAGCAATAAGTTAAGCAAAGTATTCACCTCTTCTGCAGGCATTGGTTCCTGCTTTGAATACTGACGAATCGCCTCTATCAATTTGTCTACGGAATCTTCATTAAGATCATGCTTCAGATAGTTTTCAATTGCTATTTTTAGTTCAAAAATATCCTGCCATTCATTCTCGGTTAAAAGTTCTGCTTGATAGCTGCGCGCACGTAATCCCGATTGTAATATCTGCGCAACATCCATCAATCCAATTAATCCAGATGAAGCCGCCGATAAGCCGAACAATTCAAGTTTAGTCGCAGTTTCTACCAGCATTTTTTTAACCTGCTGATAATCATGATACGCATTATTTATTTTGAGTAAAATCAATCCTTCGATAACTTGACTGAACTCTTCGAGTAAGCCGTCATATAAATTCGAATATGATTCAGTTTTATTCTCAGCTTGTTCGATCAAATTCAAATCTGTTTTATTTGTTACAGCCATACCTGAATTCGGCCATTGTGTATTGTTTAATAAGTTTTCAATTTGCTCAATAAATTCTGAATTATCGGTGCTATTCATATAAGACATAACAAGCAATGGCCATTGCTCAAGAACGCCTCGATACTGATTGATTTTATCCGGTTTACTTTTCAATAAGTTTTTAAGAATTGCCTGGAATTGTACAAAATAGTCTTGAAGTTCATCCAAGCCACTACGACCCGCACAAAGCCCGCAGCGAGTAACATGCTTGATATAACTTTTGAGAACTTCGTGGATATCAGTTTGGATATCAACCTGCGTATCAGCATCCATAAAAGCTTCAATAAGTTCGGCTGACAGAGTGCTTAACTCCTCCTCTAATGAAATACGAGGTTGTATTAGTTGTGACATAGCGATAAACCTACGAGGCTTTCCGCTCAAAATCAGTTGTTAATACATCCGCCTTTGATGGTTCTGGTTTTGCTTGTTCTGGTGATGCTTGTTTTTTACCATTATTAGGAAGTTTGAATACTTGTACTGCTCGCACCAAACTACGTGCATACTCTACAAGACGTGTCGTCACTATTGACTGCTGGTGTAGTTGTTCACCAGTTTTACGAGCGCTCTCATGGATATGTTCCGCGCGGCCCTGTAGTTCATTACTCAACTGTGCTTGTTGTGCCGAAGTTTCCGCAATTTCACGAACTGAGGACACCAGGTTTTCAGTACTATCGCGCGTTTTACGCATTTGCTCACCGGCCTCTTCTGCCATTTGAGATCCTTCAACAACCAGGCTAATTGCATTATTCATGGTTGAAACAGTATCGGAAGTCTCGACTTGAATATTATTCACCAAGGTCGCAATTTGGCTTGTTGCATCTCTTGCATTTTCAGCTAGTCGCTGCACTTCGTCGGCTACCACCGCAAAGCCTTTTCCTGCTTCACCTGCAGAGGCGGCATGCATACTCGCATTAAGCGCCAAAATATGAGTTCGTTCAGATATACTATTAATCAAGTTTACGGCACGGCTGATTTCCTGTGAACGTTCGCCGAGACGTTTGATTCGTTTTTCGGTTTCATGAATTGTTTCACGAATATTATTAATTCCGTTTACTGTATTATTTACGGTCTCAAGCGCAGTGTGTGTAGTGTCAATTGCATTTTCAGCAGCATGGTTACACGTTTGCGCGAGAGCCGCTATATGCGTCATTGCCTCGACAGCATCAGCAAGGCTGTTAACTGTTTCTTGAACATCTCGCTGTTCATCGTTTGCCACTTCGATAACCATATCAGATTGTGATTTCACCATGGTTGATGCCCGCGCTACTTCTTCTGAAATATGACGCACACCTAACAAGACCCTCGAAGTCTCTGAGGTTAATTGATTCAACGCATCAGCAACAGGACCAGTAACATCCTCGGTAACAGGCGCTTTAATTGTCAAATCACGTTGGCTTAGCTTAGACACTGCTTGTAAGAGAGAAATAACAGATTCGTTCAATTGTTCATTATCTTTTTCTGCCTGCACCAAGGTTGCTACTTTATCTTCTAATAAATGATCGAAGGCGATACCAAGGTGACCTAATTCATCTGTTCCTGTCACCGTTGTCCGTGCGTAATAGTCACCATCCGAAACTTTATCCACGGTAGATGAAATTAACCGAATTGGTCTAACAATTGATCTATATATAAGGTATCCAAGCAAACTAGTAATCAATAAACCACCGATCATGATGGCTGTACTATTGACCAATGCGGCTTGGTTCTGTTCTATCGCCTCATCAAATAGGCCTTCAGATATTAATTGCTGTTCATTCACCCTTTCATTGAGCTCGACAAGAAATGGATTAACCAGGATATTTAATTCATTTTCAGCGAAACTATTGAACCCAATCTGATCGCCATCTTGTAATAGTGATTCCATTTTCGTAAACGCCGCAATAATCTGCGTGTACTCCTTACCAAATGACGCTTCAATATCTTTTTTATCTTGCGGACTTTTATCTTGCTTGTATTCTTTCCAGTTGTTTATAAACAATGCCTTAGCTGCCATTAAATACGCTTTACCCTGTTGCGGTTCAATTTTCCCCACACTCATTTTGTTTGCTGTATCAAGAAGATCACTACGCAGCACTTCATTAAGTTGATTTAGCTTTACTTGCTCAATAACATTATTATTTAGTACTGATGATGTATTAGCGGCGAAGTTAAGACCTAGCACCGCAGTAAGACCAAACACAATCAGTACAATGGTCTGAATTGTTAACAATATTACTAGTCGCGGGCCAATTTTTATCTTGTTAAACATGAATCTCTACCTCAGTTATCTGGTTATGGGTTACTAGATTGCGCTAGTTTGTAGCTGGCCTTCTTCCTCTTCCTTCATTCTTTTTGCTAATGCTTTAATATCGAGCTCAATCCAGTTTTTGTCTTCCGAGACAACACCTGGGGTCAGATAATCAGCAGAAATATTGTTTATTTCTCCAACTCCTTCTGCAGCAATTGGATTTGGCAAGGACTTCGGTAGTGCATCAATTAATAGTGCTAGAGCATTGACTCCCTCATCAACGACTAAAACATAGTGACCCGGAGACGATTTCAAATTCGTCGTTAGTATTTTAGTGAGGTCAAACACTGGCAAAATATTACCCCTCAGATTAATCATACCTTTCAGCCAGCTTGGGCCGTTAGGTACAGGGAAAACTGTTGGCTCAATGATTATTTCAGTGACTAATTTTTTCTCCAATACAAAATCAAAATAACCAATGCTGTAGCCAAAGCGAATTTCGATATCATCTAACGACTCATCATGAATGACATGCTCACTCAGCTGCAGAATATTGCTTGCATGCTCTTTCCCTTTCGCATGCACAGGCGTTTGTGGCGTATTTTTATCCATCATCAACGGTTAAATATACGTATCTGATTAAGAATTTCTTCCGGCTTATAAGGCTTAGTGATATAACCTTTTCCACCTTGCATCTGCCCCCAGAGTTTATCGGCTTTTTGGCCTTTGCTAGAAACAAATATGATCGGGATATTTCTTACCTCAGGATCATTACTCAGCTTTCGAGTCGCTTCGTAGCCATCCATTTCCGGCATGATGATATCCATAAAAATGATATCTGGGAGCTCTTTTTTAGCAAGCTCGACTGCCTGAATACCATTTGATGCACTTATCACAATACATCCCATGTCTCCAATAATTTTTTTTATATTTGACAATTCAGGTGCTGAATCATCGACAACTAGAACCTTATTAATAGCCATCATGTCTCTCCATTTAATACTTGTTTTAATTACCCATGCATTGCTTCATTTTGTGCCTTAAGTTTTATGTAATTGCATACGGTATTTTGAAAAGTCATTCTCCCCACTGGTTTAACCAGGTAAGCATCACAACCAACCATAGTACCTTTTATCTTGTCGGCTGCTGTCGCTTTACCGGTCAACATCACGACCTTTGTTGTTCCGGTCGTTTGCTTAATCGTTTTGCATATTTGAAAACCATCACCATCTGGTAGTACAACGTCTAAAAACGCAAGGTCATACTTATTATTGTTCAAAAGCTCGAAAGTCTGTTCAACAGATTCAGCATAATCGACCTCAACATCAAATAAATCCAGTTCAAGCTCAATCTGTTTCCTTACTGACGCACTATCATCTACGACAATCGCTCGAGGTTTATCAAGTTCAGTTGTCGTTACTTCCACATACTTGCTGCTTTGCTTAGGTTTATTTGGTGCACGTTCAAAAGCAACAAGAGTTGTCTCTTTATTTATCACTTTTGATTCTGGTATTTCAACCTGCTCATTCGCTGGGTTGGACAATGTTTCATCAGCAACAATAGCTAGTTCAGAAGCCTCTTCTTCTGTAATGCAGAAATCAATGCCCCCTTGCTCATCATTTTCATTTTCGATCTCTTCTTTTACTGTAGCTGCCAAGTTTAAACTTGTCTGTTGAAGCTCTAAGCAATTTTGAATATATCGATCAAGCACCAAAAGTGTGCGTGTTGCAATTAAGGGGCGTTGGATAACGAATGAACAGTCTGTACATTCGCTGCCCTGGTCAACCAGAAATATTTTCTCATCGCTGGCACAACCGTCTTTTCTTTTAGTTGAAATAAGAACATCTTCAGTCACACTATCATCATTCTCATTCTTAATTTGATAGTGGTATGGACGGTTTTTAGTTTTCTCTGAGATAGAAAAGATCAACTTAAAGATCAGCTGCTCAGTCTCTGGGACATCCTCAAACTGAACGATGTAATGCTTGGTTTCTGTCATGACGGGCACCTGTCTAAATTGCATAAAATGTAAGTTTTACATAACCACAATTTGAGTATCGACGTTATATTTCAGCTCTCCATCGGCCCTGACAAAAAGTGTGACGATCTTCATAAAAAGCGATTTTGCTAAAGACGCATATAGCGTTTTAGCCCTAAAAAACCATGGTGACAGTGCATTGTCTGTAACATATGTTCACATTCTGTAAGGCTTATCCAAGGCTTTTTAAACCATACTCCGACATCCTAATTTGCCAACAAGAAAAACTGCGGCAATGCTCACAGTTTATGGATGTACTCACACTGAAATATCCCGATATATTCAGACATATTATATATGTGGTGATTTGAGACAGCATAAATGTCGGATAAATTAAAACTTTTCTCTGCTGGGTTAACTGAACAAGACAATATGGTTGTTAGTACGGCGACCAAATTATTGTCATATGATGATGTGGGTTTTATTGTCAATGACGGCGAGATTAGTAAAGCACATTTACTTATTATTGATGAAGACAGCCCATCAGGGAAACAGGCACTTCGCCAAAGTAGAGCGGGACAAGTGAAATTGCTCGTATCGAGCAAACCAAAAATGGCAAAAAATATAATTGGGCTGCAACGACCGATAGATCTAAGTACGCTCAAATCTGTGCTTAAAAAACTCTACGCAACATTGCATGCGCAACTATCTACACAAAAACTTAATACTGCTACTCAACCAAAAACTGAAGCAGTTATGGAGCTAAAAGACTCACTTTTTAATATTTTGATCGAAACAAAGCTTAAAAAAAGAGTTTTGCATATAACTTGTGATGAACTACCCGATATTTTCATCGATGGCTGCAATCAATGCCTTGCCACCACTGCCAATGAATCTGAGCTAGAAAAAATATTTAGCTTAGCACTAGACCAAATTACATTTTATAAGCTAAAACCTAAAAGTTTTGCTGTTCATAGCAATGAGATGAATGTGCAATCACTACACAACATATTATGGCTAGCTGGAATTCGCTGTTCTAAGGGCAGACTTTTGCCTGGCCACTCCCTCGATAAGCCTTTTCGGTTAAAAGCCTGGCCCAATTTCACGCGCAGTTCATTTATAGCAGAACACTTGAAATTAGCAGCCATTCTTGCAAAACAACCCATGTCAATGCATCAGCTTGCAGAGACAACAGGAGTTAAAATGGCCGAGGTAGTTAATTTTTATAATGCTGCGCTCGCTGTTGATTTAATTATATATGAGCAAGGTAACAAAAACTTGTCAGGGAAATCACAACCTCGCTCACTTCAGCAACAAGGCCTATTTTCACGTATTGCAAAGCGACTTAGTCTAAAAGGTATTTTCTAGTGCATATGGACAAAATAATATTTGCCGGGCCTGTTGGAGCGGGTAAAACCACGGCGATTGGATCGATTAGCGAAATTCCCCCAGTTGGAACTGATGTTACCTGTACAGATGAGTCGGCCCAGATCAAGGAAAAAACGACCGTCGCCATGGACTATAGTTATATCACTCTTGATGACGGCACACGAATTCACCTTTATGGCACTCCAGGTCAGGACCGCTTCGATTTTATGTGGCAAATTCTCGCAAAAGATGGGATTGGCCTGGTTTTATTAATAAACCGAGACCACCCTGACCCACTTCATCAACTTGGCTTTTATTTAAATGCCTTTGCTGATTTTATCCAGGAAACGGGGGTTGTGATCGGTCTGACTAAGTCAGATATTAGTGACAAACATGACATCAGTAAATTCCAGGATTTTTTATACGAACGCCAGCAAGTTTTTCCCGTTTTCGATGTCGATGCACGTAGTGAAGATGACATTAAGGTACTTGTTCATGCCCTGCTCGCTGTACTTAATCATTAGAGGTATCCAATATGCGAATCATCAATGACGTAATTGAACAAATTAGTCATACCAATTTTGAGCAAGAGACTCAGACTCAAGAGATACTTGCGCAGGAATTAGACAAAATACTGGATGCCCTGTTAACCAGTTCCGAGGATATTAGTGCCGCGATAATCAGTAGTGTTGATGGTCACTCTAAAGCCCAAAGGCTGGAAGCCGACATGGATGAACACCGTTTTGCCGCAATGAGCAGTGCACTACTGGCTTTAAGTGATAATCTTGCCAGTGAAGGAGGTAAAGGAAACACCGAGAATGTTTTGATTGAAGGAACAAACGGTAAGATTTTTCTGCTACATGCTGGTCCCAAACACCTACTCACAGTTTTCACCCACAATTGTGGCAGCCTGGGAATGCCTCTGGCATATGCAAAACAGGCAACCGAACAAATCGCAGCCTTAATGGAAGTGCTAGCCTCATAATCAATTCTACTTTTAAATATGTCTAATATTGTGCATACTTTTCATTCCTCAATGCACATATGGAAAGTCTAGACATGCCAAATCTGAACGATATCTGCGATGACATGATTGGTTCTGTTGATTATGCTTATGCGGCTGCAATCATCGATCAAGAATCAGGACTGCTATTGGGGGTTGCACACAATGTATCCTATATCACACAGATATACCTTGATGCTGTTGCCGCCTCCGCTGTAGAGATGTTTCGTGGTAAGGCGGTCGTTACTGCGGAGAAGATGATTGCTGACCTAAGAGCAGAAGAACCGCGCAGACAAATCCAGGAAATTCAGATGTCGACAGAATCCACATTTCACTTTATGTGTATTGTCCCAGATAAACCCGACATACTGGCCGTTTTAATTGCGGGGAAAAAAATTAATTTAGGGATGGGGTGGGCTAGCTTGAGAAGCAGACTGAAAGAAATCGCAGAGTGCTGCCCCTAACACTACCGCGAATTTACTTAATAATGCGAAAACTAAACTGAACATGGACAGGTGATTCTTTATTTATCCTGACAGGTTCAATTCGATAGCGCTGACCATTCACATCAACGATAAAAGTTTTGGCATGACTGAAGTAGCTGTATTCAAATAGTAGACTTGCTGGTTGTTTGGTCCCTTTGTTGCTTGGAAAGTACAACGCAGGGAAATTGATCGGTTCATCACTATCAGCCAGTTCTGCAGAACAGTTTACAGATATTGGGATACCGTCAAGAAACTCAATACCCATTTGCACCTTATCATCTATATACCGCAACCAACGAATAAAGCCTGTAACGATAAGATGTTGTTGTGTCTTCGATAAGAACTCGACGCTGGAAACAATCTCTCCTACCGAATAATGCGTGCCCTCTGCCAGATCTGACACTAGCATCCGACCTTTCGGGTTTAGATTAGCGATTTTCCAGGTCGATAACTCGTGTTCTGCCTCGAACATATCAATATCTCTTACTTCGATCCCATTTACTGCCTCTTCAACTTCTTGTTCAAGAAATTTTTCACGATGACTAATGTAATAACAGGTTGCCTCTACACCATAGGCTACATGTGCAGTTTCTGAACTTGGTTCACGAAGTGTTCTGTCTGTACTGGTTTGGCGTAAATTATTGCAAAACAACCGCAATAGACGTTGCTCATGCGCCTGCAATGAATCTAATGAATGTTTTTTTGTACTTCTGAGATCAGCGATTAACATCTCCAATACAGGTGCTACATCCAGGATTCGCTGTGTTGGAAGCTGTATATTGACATTTAAGCCATTACGCGGACCAACATCTTCAGTAAAATCAATATAAAACTCTGTACTATTTTGCCCAGCCTGGATTGCTGATGTAAGTTGACTGCAGGCGGTATATTTTTCCAGTAATAGGTACAGTTCATTAACCTGACTACCGTCGTAACCATATGCATCACCGGCAATTAATAACATTATTTGCTTATAGAGGTTTTGAATCGTTGCCTTAGAAGACCGATTACCATGCTTGCCGATATCTTTATTTTCTATATTGTATTGCTCTGCCAAATAATAAAGTTGATGAATTTCAAGATATACCAGTGGTGGTGGTGTCTGGTGGTCACGAAATGCATACAGTAAGGCATTCGAAATTAGTTCAATGGCTCGGTAAATCGATAATGAAATACTCTGGTGTGACGAGCTTTCTTCTTCCCCTTCATAGACAGATTTTACTATTGATTTGTAGCCATTAGCCAACTCAAGATATACCCACATTATATCGTCAGATAGCTTCCTTCTTTGCTCAACATTAAGCGGTAGGGTTCGCAAATGAAGATCGTCGTATGTATAAAGAATAGTTTCAAATGAGCGATGGTAAATCTCCAATAGCTTTATTCTTGTTCGAACATCGATTTGAAGTTCATTGAATGGTTTCAGAGTAGAAATTAGTTCATCGACTGTTAGCTGTACATTTTCGATCGGTAGTTTATCCAGCCACAGCTTGACACGCTTAGGGTCCTGCTCAACAGCAGAATTCTCAGCAATATGTTGCATTGGTGCAGTTAACAAAAGCATCGTAATTTATTTACTCAATAATGAACCATTAATATATAGATATTTTAAACACCACACTTTTTCTCGGCCTGATAGTCTCATCCTTTAGCTGTTGCCCTTCTAAAAAATGAAGAAGTCATCACATTTTTTCAGGTCCAGTTAAATCAAAAACATAATAAAAATCAGCAACCGAGAAAGGTAATACCCGTGAATATTTGTCACGAAATGTTAACTATAGTCACTATTCTTTCCCATTTTATAATTATTGTTTCCTAATTTTGATAGCACAAAACGCCGACGACAAAATGTGTGACCAATAACGCAGATTTTGAATGTACTCGTTGCCGCAATGAGAGGATAACATTACTAAGATTGTTAGCATCGTCATGAGTGATGCTTGAGACTGAAACAGAAAGGTGAATGTTATGTCAAATTGCCAACAGAATACTGCTAAACCATTAGCGCAAGATAATATTTTTCCACATGGTAGTTTTATTTCACGCAATATGCGTAACCGCCGACTCGGACACCAAAGTGGCGTCATATGGTTAACCGGACTTTCAGGCGCAGGCAAGTCAACGATCTCTACTCTGGTTGAACAAACCTTATTTGATCGAGGCTATCTCATTACCGTACTTGATGGTGACACGATGCGCGCGGGTCTGAACTCAGACCTTGATTTTAGCAAACAATCTAGACAAGAAAACCTGCGCCGTGCTGGAGAAGTTGCTTCACTGTTTGCGCAAACCGGTCATATCGTGCTTGCTACATTTATCTCTCCTTATCAAGAAGGAAGAGAATATGTACGTAGCATTATCCAAAAAAATTTTTATCTTGTTCATATCGAAGCAAATATTGATGACTGTATAGATCGTGATCCTAAAGGTTTATACAAAAAGGCACTTTCAGGTGGTATAGAAAACTTTACCGGAATTGGTCAGAGTTACGAAAATCCAAATGATGCTGATTTGATTATCAATACATCTGAAAACGAAATAGAAACGAGCGCGAATAAACTTATCGCTTTTATTGAGAATATTTCCAATCTCAAATAAATATATTCATAAATTAGGATTTAACAGGTTATGAATCATACGACTATCGACATGAATCTCAATGCGTCTACCGATGAAAAAGACATTCAAGCAGATACTACCAATAAAGTCTCACTCTGGTTTTTATTCAAGACTTTCTTAGGAATCGGCTGCATTTCCTTTGGTGGTTTTATGTCGTTAATCTCAGTAATCGAGACTCGTATAGTCAAACAACGGCAATTACTTAAACACAGTGAAATGCTTGATGCGATCTCTCTCGCTAATCTTTTACCCGGCCCACAGGCAGTCAATGTCGTCGCCTTTGTTGGATACCGTTTGCGGGGTCCTGTTGGCGCATTAACTTCTGCCGTTGCGGTACTGATTCCTGCATTTGTCCTCATTGTAGGACTAAGTTATTTCTATTTCAGATACGGTGAAATTATTGCCATCAAGAAAGTCTTCATGGGCTTTATCCCCGCCGTAACAGCAATAGTTATGGTTGTGGTATTGCGCCTCGCGCGAAAAACCATCAAGGGCTGGCGAGAAGCGGCTTTAGTTATTCTTTCCTGTGCAATCATGTTACTTGCACCGTTACAATATAAGATATATGCCACCCTCGGTATCGTCTTAGGTTTTGGTTTTCTAGGCTACTGGGCCTTTAAGAAACAAGAGACGGGTCAAGTTCAAGATATTGAACAACGACCTTTTTCACTAGTAAAACTACTTAGTGTAATTATCTTTCTCGTTGCCTTGGTCGTTTTATGGTTTATGCCATTACCACTTGAGCACAACAGCCTGCTACTTCTAACACTCACTTTTGCCAGCATGAGTTTAATGTTGTTTGGTGGTGGTTATGTGTTTATTCCTATTATTGGCAGCGTGGTTGTCCTGCAATATGGCTGGGTTACTCAACAAGAATTCACTGATGGTATTGCAATGGGACAGATAACACCGGGCCCGATCCTAATCAGCGCAGCCTTTATCGGATTTAAGTCTCATGGTTGGCTTGGCGCTTTGTTGGCAACCATCGCTATCTATACTCCGCCTGCCGTCCTGATGGTAACTGCCTCGCATGCTCTTGGTTATATTCAGCGTTCAACCATGATGCAAGCAGCAATGCATGGAATTCATTGTGGCGTCATCGGCCTGATTGCTATTGCATCACTTATTTTGCTACAGGCTGCTTATCCACCCTGGCCGTTTTCAATTAATGAGGCATGGCCATCGACCCTTATCTTGCTTGCATCGCTCTTTGTGCTGATTCGATACAACCTGGATATCCTTTGGGTCATCTTAGCTGCTGGTTTTCTTGGGTATATGTTGTACTAACTATTTACGAGGTATTAAATATGCAGTCCATTCTAATGGTCGGAGAACAACGTTCTGGTTCAAACCTGTTACGCCTGATATTAAATTCATCATCAGAAATTGTCGCACCTCACCCCCCCCACATCCTGCAAAATCTTATGCCATTGATGCCGGATTATGGTGACTTATCTGATGAAGATACGATGAACCGTTTAGTAGACGATGTTTGTCGCTTGGTTGAACATAATCCTGTTGTCTGGGACAAAATTAAGCATTTTGATAGAGATGAAGTGCGTTCGCTTTGCGGTGAGAATAGTCTCGTTGCTGTATTTAGTGCGGTGATGGAAATCTATGCACATAAACACAATGCAAACGCATGGTTATGCAAAAGCATGCAAAATATTCGCTGGGCAAAAGAGCTTGATGACTACCTGGATAATGCAAAATTCATCTACCTCTATCGTGACCCGAGAGATGTCGCATTATCATTCAGTAAAGCCGTGATTGGCGATAAACATCCCTACAACATCACAACAAAGTGGGTCCAGCTTCAGCAACTCTGCCTTGATGCAGAGAAATGGTTGCGACCAGATCAATTTAAACGTGTTTGTTATGAAGCATTAACCAGTGAACCTGAAGAGACTATTTCTGATTTATGCACATTCTTAGACATACCATTCATACCAGATATGCTGAACTTTCATCGTTCAGGTGAGGCTAGCCGCACCGCTACAAAAAGTTCACTCTGGTCGAATTTGACGCAACCTGTCATGGCTGGCAACTCAAACAAGTTTAAAAAGAATATGTCGGAACAACACGTCCGCATAATTGAGTCAATTGCTGGAAACACTATGGATCAACTAGGTTATTCGCGGTACATCGTGGAACCAGGAAAAGAAGAGAGTTTTAGCCGCAAAGATATCGACCAGTTCAATGCTGAAAATGATTTGAGTATGAAATCCATGTCAAAGAAAACAGATCCAGAAGACCTCAGACGCCGCCAACGGCAACTCAGCATCATTCAAGAAATTAGAGATGCGAATCGCTATCCTCAAATGGAACAAGTCGCAACTCGCTGATCCGCATAATTTACCTTCCCAGCACCTTTACAGGCACTATTCACGTAGTGCCTTTTTTTATTCTAGTTAAACAAGTCGCACTTAATTACGACTATTTATTGTTAAATACCTCCATTAATTGGACTAAAATGAATTAAAATATCTCAGAACTTTTGAGATCAGCTGTTCTTAATACAGGCACAAAGGTCAATAATGTGACTGCAACATCACAATTCTTACTTACCCTAGGTGGAATTTTGCTCCTGGGTCTGGTCACCTCAGAGCTTGGCCGCCGTACCTTTTTGCCCCGTGTGACCTTACTGCTTATCTTCGGCACCAATCTTGGTAGTCGTTGCAGTCAGGCCGATCCTGGGGTCAGGAATTGGATGGGCATAGCGCTCTTGCCCCAGGCGGGTGTCGCCATCGGTATGGCTTTAGTTGCCGCCAATCATTTCCCAGAATATCGCCAAACTTTATTAACTATCGTAATCAGCTCGACCGTATTCTTTGAGATCATTGGGCCGATTTTCACGAGACTTGCTTTACAAAAAAACAAATCCGCTGGTACCCGATAATGGCAAACTGTTGTAACGATAGTGCATGTGAAATTGAAAAACTCCGTGAGCGTCAGTACGGCACACTAAAGTGGGTACTAGCTATAAACCTATTGATGTTTCTGGTTGAAATTACAGCAGGTATACTTGCTAGCTCAACGGCTCTGCTCGCTGACTCTTTGGATATGCTCGGTGACTCGATTGTTTATGGCTTCAGTCTATACGTCGTCGCCAGGTCAGTGCGCTGGAAGGCCATCTCCGCCATGGTTAAAGGCAGTATTATGGCTGGCTTTGGCCTATTTGTGCTTGGCCAGGCAGCCTATAAACTAGTATTTCCAGCGGTCCCAACTTACGAGTTAATTGGCATCTTTGGCTTGCTGGCCTTAGTAGCAAATAGCATTTGTCTTTTGTTGCTCTGGAAACATCGGTCAGAGGATATCAATATGAAGTCAGTTTGGATTTGTTCGAGGAATGACATTATTGCCAATAGCTCTGTGCTCGTTGCTGCAGTTGGTGTATGGTTGACACAGAATCAGTGGCCGGACATAGTGATCGGAGTGGCGATTGCCTTCCTCTTTTTGCGCTCATCATTCTATGTCATCAAGGAGGCGAAGTCGCTAAGTTAATAATAAATGGAAAACGATTACTCACAATGAAAGTGTTCTTGGCAAAATTTTTAATTACCCTTTTCATTGCTGCCAATTGCAGCAGCGTGTTTGCGCAATCACCAAAAATATCTGCATCAGAAAAAACCGAACAGAAACCCAAAACCAAGTCCGAATCAGAGCAATCACCTTCCATTCTGGATCAGCGTGTTGAAATCGAGAGGAATACTCGCTTCAAACCTTATGTGCTAACACCACACAAACCAAATTATATAATGCCGTACACATATAATTTCAAACCAAATCTTGAACCTTTTGTATCAACACCGGATGTAACGCTAGATAACGAGGAAATAAAATTTCAATTTAGTATTAAATTTCCCATAGTCGAAAACTTATTTGGTGAATCTGGCACATTTTATTTCGCCTATACTAATCTTTCATTCTGGCAAGCCTATAACTCATCATCAAGCCCCTTTCGTGAGACCAATCACGAACCTGAATTGTTTATCACAGTACCAAATGATTGGGAGTTTTTCGGCTTTAAAAATAGGATCAACATGATAGGCGCTGTTCACCAGTCTAATGGCAGGGGTGGCAGCCTTTCTCGTAGCTGGAATCGAGTATATGTTGATTTTATATTTGAACGTGATAATTTTTATTTCAGCCTCAAGCCATGGTTACGGCTTAGTGATACCGGCACTGATGACAACCCCGACATTGAAGATTTTTTAGGCCATGGTGAATTTCGCATGGTTTATGCAACCGGCAAACACACGGTAAGTCTTATGGCACGTAACAATTTCAAGGCCGATAACAAAGGGGCGCTTGAACTAAACTATAGTTACCCAATGAGTCGACGTGCCAAGTGGTTTGTACAGGCATTTGATGGTTATGGCGAAAGTCTCTTAGACTATAACGCCCGCTCTAAACGTATCGGCATTGGTATTGCATTAACGGATTGGTTATAACATGGCAATTATGCTATTCAAACTCCGCTTTGTTCCTGAGGATGAAGCACAGGATATTCGTGAACTATTGAGTGATAATGAAATAGATTATTACGAAACCAGCGCTGGCGTCATGGGCATCTCATTGCCTGCGATCTGGCTCAAAAATGAGTCGCAATTGGAACAGGCTCGGAAGTTAATTGATCAATACCAGGAAAAAAGAGCCGAACACGCTCGTCATGATTATGAGAATCAAAAAAAGGATGGAACTACTAAGTCGGTTCTCGATATGTTTAAACAAAGTCCTGGGCAATTTATTGGATACTTATTAGCAATCATCGCACTTATATACTTTTCTGTGATACTGTTTCTAAATCTTGGTAATTAGTATTTAGCAATTTGGAACCACCATGGCTGAGTTCAAACAAACAACACAACTCTGGTTTGCCTGGCTTACCGTCGTGGGCTCCCTCATAAGTTTTATCTGGTTATCTTATGTGATCCCGGAATTTATTGAACTATTTGAAGGATTTGGCGCTGACTTACCTGGATTCACTAAGTTCGTGATTAATATACATGATAATTTCTATTTACTTGCCATACCTGGATTCGTAGGCAATATTCTTATTCATCTCAAAAAACAACTCGCCGGCTGGTGGTTAGTCGGTTTCTCAGGTGCAATGGCGGTTATCTTAGTACCATTAACAATTATTGCGATGTATTTACCTATTTTTCAAATGAGTCAGGTTGTTACTCAGTAGTCCATCATACCCCGGCCATAGACAGTACAATCATTACAACCGAAACTACAATCGCAATAAAAAGACCGACACCTATTAATCCGATAATTATATAATGCCAGGGTTTACCACTGGTAAAATCTCGCTCATAATTTTTCCTACTTTGCACGCCCAGCCCCGCAGCCAGCACGCTCTTAGTGACGTCCCACAAGCCAGGTGCATTACTCTTTTCTTCTTCGGCCATCGTAGTTTATTTTCTCATATCGCAAGTTTGCAGGCTGTAGTTTACTCTTCTGTACCCTGTTCTTCCATTTGTTTGTACAGACGCATGGCCATAAAGGCTAGCGCGATCACGCCGAGGATCAATACTGCCCAGAGCAGATAACGTTTCCAATCGACGGGTGGCTTTGGTGGCTCAAGTCTTGAATCATCGCCAAAATCTATACTTGACCCTAGTTTAGCCGATTTGATTAGTGTACCTTGTTGCTTAATGGTTTTAGCACTTAGTAATTGCGCCAATGGTGCAGCTACCGGCCCAACCCGGGCACTACCATAGGCCAGAGTAAAGGGTGACTCACCGGTGGCAACAAACAGTAACTCTTCTGCAATCCAGCCCAGATTTAAGGTTGGCTCGCCACCAAATTGACCTTCACCATTTAGTATTTGCAAACGCCAATGTCGATGCGAATTAATTGATTGATGGATACTTGGGTTTCTAAGCATCGTCTGACCATATTCCAAATCATACAACAGGCCGCGATAGCGACTATACCAGGGCCCGGTTTCTGTCGGCGCCGATTCAATCAGGACTTTGACCAGGGTATTCCTTGCAGGTAGTTTGACATTCAATCTATCGACAGGAAGAACCGTCTTAGTATCAAAATAATAGATCTGTTGTGTCTCATCGACCTTGCTGGGCGAAAATGCTGACCACTGTCTTGGCTGGGCGTGATAAGTTTCTGGAAAATCTAATTTTATCGAGTCTATCGTTAACGATTCATAACCAACCCAGGTTAAGCGTAAATACTTTGGGATTGAGCGTGGTAAGTCGATGGTTTTTTGTAACAGAGTATGCGTACCATGCTGAAGATGACTCAGAGTGCTCTGCTGAACGATATTACGCCAACGCGTTAAGTCATCACTGCCTTCAATCCTTACCCTCGTCACAAAATCAACGTGTTGGGCGTTCCAGTTAATGGTCATTAGATCTGGAGCATTTTTAAGACTACTCGCATCAATAATATAGGCAGAGAGCACTGCCTCTTCTTTTGTCACTTTACCGTAATTCAGATCAATAATGGCGCCTTGATCATTTGTCGTGATACGGATGTTGGGACTTGCCTGTATCTCAGACCCACCCTGTTTGTTTTTATAAACCGGGAAGATGGGTAACTCCACCGATGGCAGCTTTTTACGGGTCATTTTTTCTGCACGACGTATATCATGTGGTACTACCTGACCATGGCCATTGAATATACGCAAGTCGCCTCGGTCTTCCCTGATTAACCCTTTGTAGACTTTTTCATCCAGAAATAGTGAATAAATAGCACCGTCACCATCAACCTCAATACTATAGCCGTATGCGAAATCACTTTTGGCCGCAGCCGCAGATGCTTGCTGTGGGCCTAGTGTCAGGAACACTAAGGAGCTAAAAACTGCCGTCAGTGACACAAATTTTCTTAGCTTGATAATCATGACTGACTCTCCTCTTTTTTTGGTGGTAAGGGTGACAAATAGTATCCAAACACGACAGCGATAATACCAACCACGGTTATCGATATTGCCATTGTTAATGCATTTGCATTACCCATATCGTGCAGGAATAACTTGGCTGCGACAACAATGAACAAGCCCAAACCTACAAACCACAAATGTCGTTTCAGTCGTCGACTCGCGATGACCATTATGCTTATTGCAAGAATGGTCCATACAATAGATATTGTTCCCTGGAATTGATCTGCATTTAACATGCTGACTAGATCATGGCGTACATCAAACCAATGATGAATAGTACGAGCCACCATGCCATTGATCCACATGAAGACAATACCTGCCATGGCATAATTAAATACGCGCTTATCAACCACTTTTGCAAGGGTGCTGTCAATACGTTCGAGTTGAATACGCCATGACATTAGCAGATATAATAAGAAACCAACTGCTAGATCGACAGGATTTGCTATCGGGATGAATTTCTGTACTGGCCAAGGATTACCTTCATGAAAGACAGCAAAACCTAATGAGACTATTGCTAGAGCAATCATCACAGGCGTTGCGGCATGACTCGCATACCACTTGTAGTGCTCTTTTATCGGCCAACGAACGTGCTTACCAACAGTAAACAATAAGAACATTAATAGCGCCGGTGTCATCGCGAACATCACATCACGCCATGAGTGTGCACCATCAATAGCTTTATTGATCAACCAGGCGGACTCCCACGAAGCAACTAATAATACTAACCAGAATGTAATGATATGTTGCCATTGCAAGACAATCCGGCCTACCTCGTCGCTGTAACGGTATAAAAACCAGTACTGTAGTAGCAGTGCCACTGGCCAAATGATCCAGCCATAATCTGCAAAAGGATGATTGCTACCAACTACCGCACCAATCCATAAGAAGCTAAGCATGACATAAAGATGACTCAAAACTGGAAAACGCATCATGCGCCACTTTGTCCAGAGCTGTATGGAATAACAGAAATACAAACTCACCGTGACAAAGGCAAAACATGCATTCAGCAAATAACGAGAACTGACATGTGCCTCCATTTCGCTCATGCCAGCGACAAACCACCAGATGAGACCCCAGACAAATAAGATCACATGAAACGGCACTTCAAAGTTCCGGATCGCTTCCTTATTTTTGTATAAATAATAGCTAGAAAAGAGACCCGCCAGACTGATGATCGCACCACCCATATAAAGACTATTCAAGAACATCATTGAATCGATCGGAGTACTGGACTTTAACAAATCAACTAAGAAGAAATATCCTGCGCCGAACTGAAGCAAGATGCCGAACAACCTTGGCATAATCCTAGATTGTCGAACACCTACCCATATCAGTGCGGCTCCTTCCATAGCCCAGGCAGCCGAGGTCCAGCGTCCATCGAGTGCTAACGGTATCGCCAGAGAACCAAAGACAACGCCCATCGCCAAAAATGATTCGGTTAATAAACGCATACCTTCTGGACCACGTCGCCACAAAGTACTGGCCAGAAATATATAGAAGGCACTCATGCAAAGTGCACTAAAGGCAATCCCATATTCTATGTGATGCACCATTGCTGCCTGATAACCAAAGACAATAATCGGCACACCAAATACCAGGGTGCTATCAATATAGCCTTTAAGTTTTGGTGGTTGTCTAAATGCAAACAAAATGGCAATCGCGACATACATAAGAAAGAACAAAATCAGAAAGGGTTCTGTCGTCGAAAAGTTTGCCGCTGTGTAGCGATCTGCACCCCAGGCACCGGCAACACCAAAAGTAAACAGGAAGCCTAATAAGTTTAATTCTCGCCAGCTACGATAGTAGGCTATCGAGAGAATACCTAAGTTTAAAAGGCCGTAGTAACTAAACAAAACGATGTAATTACCACTACCGGTCGATAACAACACAGGCGCAAGGAAACCACCAATCGCGCCAAAGAAGGCAAGCTGTCTTGCGTTTTGTAAAATGGCGAGTATGGCAGAGAATACGACTAGACCAATCATCATGGCAAACGCCATTACAATTGGAATCATGCTATAAAACTTGGCAGCACCAAATATGGTTAGATACATGATACCAATACCACCACCCTGCAGCAGGAGGGCATAAACTTGCTTTTTATCTCGTAGTCGCCAACCAAAAATAATTAAGGCTAAACCAAGCAAGCCTGCCCCAACAAAGCGTAACTCCATCGGTATCACGAGCAATTTCTCGTCATAGGCATACTTGAGTAAAAAACCAACGCCGATAATTAAAATCAACATGCCAACTTTGACTACAACATTTCCATCGGTGAAGAACTTGTGTACAGCCGCTACCATTTTGTCGATGAAGTTCTCTTTGAACTCATTTTCACGCGAATCCAGTCGTTGCTGGATTGAACTCTTTTGAACAGCAGGCGCAGGCTTAGGGATGTTATGTTTTTGTTCAGGCTGTGCTGGTTCATGTTTCGGAATTGGAGGCTGTGTCGGTGGTTGCGCTGGTGGTTGCGCAGTAGGCTCTGAAGGTGTTGGCGCAGGAGCCTGAGCTGGTGTTTGTGTCGATGCTGGGGCCGTCCCCTGCTGCTCGGGTTTTTTATCTGTATTCTTTAAAGTGAAGAACATGTTATCCAGATGATTCAGTTTTCGCCTAATGTCGCCTATCTGAGTAGTCAACTGGATAATGGCACCAAGGCAATAACCAATTAAGGCGCCAAAGATTAAACCGCCCCCCCCTTCCATAATGAGGCCAACAACTGCCACCACTATTGCCAAAATTACGCCTAATACAGACATACCTTCCCCCTTACCCTTCAGTCACTGTCTTGTTTTGCTTCTGATCAAAAAAACTTTTCGACTCGAATATTGAAGTTGAAAATGCTTTTCCCTTCCAAGCTAAGTGACGTTTCAACACAAAATCATAGAGAACAGGATTAAAACGTCTTAATTCTTTCAGTGGCTCAACCGCCGTAGCCTTTAAATAGCCCTTGTCATGTAAAGTCTGCGTTGAGAACAGGGGCATCACACCAGGCAATGGATAGTCTGAACCATTCAGTAACCGATGATGCCAATCGTCCCTTCGTAGTACTGTTTTTAATGCAGGACCTATTCTATTGAGCTGGGTCATGGCAGATATCTCACCATGCAATACTTTTTCGTAACGCTGTTCACCCATCAGGCGCTCAAACAGTTTGAAATTCGATATGGTTTTTTCATTACTACCTTTATCCAGATCGGCACCCATGCCTTCGCTGGCACAGTGTGCGACAATGACTCTAACACCATGATCGAGCGCACGACGTAATAAGAGTGGATTTCCATATTCCTGGTTTTCCACACCGTCGACGGCATGTTCATCGCCTGCATGGGTCAACAGAGGAATATTATGTTTAACCAGTGCAGCGTAAAAGCGGTCACAGCGATCCGATGAAGGGTCGATCCCCATCACTGGCGGTAACCATTTGATAGCCTTTGCTCCGCCGCGCACTACCTTTTCTAACTCCTCTACACAATCTTCCCGATAAGGGTGAATCGATGCTATCCATTCAAAACGTGATGGATTGTCTTCTACTACTTTTTGCACATAATGATTCGGGGTATGGAACGGTGTTTTATCTTTGTCGGCCACACCAACTTCGTTGTGGTTGTAATCAAACCCTAACAGCATGGCTTTAGCACCAATGGGGAACGATGCCATATGTTGGGTTAATTGGTAAACATAGCCTCGATCAATACCATCTTGAGTTTCTGCGCATGATGCATTCATGTAAAACTTAAAACGCACATACTGGGCCGGACTAAATACATCCTGCATTGAGGGGTGAAGATAAATACCACTATCGCTATCACCTGCACCGAGCAAATGTGTGTGAACATCTCTGAAATTATTTGGGTTGATTCCATCCCAGGCTGATTGCACCAGGTCATGTTCTAATAGATCGGTCGGCACCGGCATTTTAAGACAAGGATTAAGGATCCCTTCGTGTGGCCAGTTATAGGCAACTGCACCACCGGTCAATCCCAGGCCTAATAGTTGTAAAAATCTTCTGCGACTTCGCTTCATATCTCATCCTCTAACAATTCTGTATCACGGTGCGGTAAATTCAGGCCGATCAAGGCTGTTAAAATAAGAATAACAACTCCCATTGACAACATAATCGTATTCGCCGAGACGCCCATGGCAAAAATTGCGGTGTATACGAGTAAAGAAAGTAACATTGAGAGGTTTTCACTAAATCGCTGCACGGCAACCGCACCACCACTACCAATTGTTTGATGTCCAACCTCTTCCAGTGCTGCATTGATAGGTACAACCAGAATACCACCTGAGACACCAGCCAGTATCAGTACGATATATACCGGATACAGTGAGTTAAGCTGGCTAAGCAAAATAACAAAGCCACCCAGACAATAGGCAGCAAAGCGCGTACGCCGCAAATTATGTAGCGAAATAAAGTTGGGCACGATAGCGGCACCAATAATGATACCAACACCGATAAAGATTCCCAGCACCGAAATATCCGATGCCTCGGTAAGGTTTATCGCGGTTTTAGACCATTCCAGAAGTAATACCTGCAAAATAGTGGCCACTGACCAGAACAGACTAACACCCAATAAGGCAAACCTGACCACATGGTGTTTCATTAATTCTTTATAGTCGTAAATGAAATTTTTCAGAAATGACTTTTGCGGTTTGTGTTCAACTGGAGTGATTTTAATTCCAAACACTAGCAGAGTAGATACACCATATATTACTGCGGCAATAATCAGTGCCATGTTGATATTAAACTCACCAAGACTTGCACCTATATACTGGCCTGCAAGCACAGCCACAATAGTTGATGCCTCAAGCCAGGCATTCACCTTAACCAGTTTTTCTTCAGGCACCAGTTCAGGAATCAAGCCATACTTGGCCGGACTAAACATCACCGCACCAAAACCAATAACAAAATAACCTGTAAGAATGACCCATTGCGTCATACCCGGAATGGCATATAAAAACAGGATACCCAGGCCAGTTAGCTTGATGATGTTTCCGTGTAATAAAACCTTCCGCTTCGGACGTCCATCACTATAAGTACCAGCCCAGGGGGCAAATAAGACAAAGGCTAGAATAAATGCCAGTTGCAACAAAGGCGTATACCAGCCAGGCAAGTTATCAAACTTACCTATGATGACAAAGAGGATAAAAAAGATAGCGCGATCGGCAAACGCTGTTGCAAATTGTGTGACCAGCAAATACTTAACGCTTTTATTCACGCCGCTCCCCTTATAATTATTCTACTCAAGACCCAACTCAGTCGACACTAGTGCCTGGACTGCAGGATAGTCTGTCTTGCCGGTGCCTAGCAGAGGCACTTCTTTTACTTTTATAGTTTTTTTCGGTACGTTCAGTTCACCGATGCCCTGCTCCCTGGCAGCTGTTACTAATTCCTTGCGCTCTGCAGAATCATCATCAGTGACTAATACCAGTTGCTCACCTTTGACTTCATCAGGAATACTCACTACTGCATGTTGCTTATCTTGCCACACCCGAGAAATAAATTCTTCTACTGCAGTCAGTGATATCATCTCACCACCCACTTTAGCGAAGCGTTTGGCTCGCCCTCTAATGGTCACAAACCCATCTTCATCCAATGTCACGATATCGCCGGTGTCATACCAGCCCTCGCCTTGCTCTGTCACGGACGGCTGTATCACTCCCGGCTTATCATGTAACAGATAGCCACGCATAATATTAGCGCCTTTAACAATTAAACGCCCCCCCTCTTCCACACCCACAACCGGTAATAATTTGTATTCAATACCCGGCAGCAATCTACCGACCGTGCCTGACTTATTATCCATGGCCGTATTTGACGTCAATGCTGGGCTAGTCTCGGTTGCACCATAGCCTTCGAGAATTCGAACACCAAAGCGTTCACTCCAAACCTTACGTGTATCTTCATGAAGTTTCTCTGCGCCAGCAAAGACATAACGTAGACTGTAAAAATCATAGGGATGAGCAAAACGCGCGTAGCCTTTTAAGAAAGTATTAGTACCAAACATGATTGTCGCATTAACCTCATAGACCATTTCAGGCACAATGCGGTAATGCAATGGCGTTGGGTAAAAGAATGCACGCATACCCGATAGTAATGGCAATAACGTGCCCGCTGATAAACCAAAAGAATGGAACATCGGTAAGGCATTAAAAATGATGTCCTGCGAATTAAAGTCGATGCGAGTGGACATCTGGACACCATTCGCCAGGATGTTTTCATGTGAGAGCACAACCCCTTTCGGTACGCCCTCTGAACCTGAGGTAAACAAAACAACCGCTGGGTCTTGTGGTTTCGCTTTTTTTGACTTACGCATATAAGCCGTATTGGCAAAACGTGCATTCAAGGCACCACGCAGTTTATCAAACAAGGTAACTGTTGGTACCAGATCATCTAGATAGACAATCTTCACCTGATTACTCAAGACTTCGATGGTCTCTTCCATTCTCGCCATTTTTATAAAGCGTCGCGACGTGTACACAGTCTTTATTGCTGCTGTCTCGCAGGCAGAGATCATACCCTTTGACCCTGCAGAGAAATTCAGCATTGCAGGAACAAAGCTATTAATCTGCAGGCCTAGAAATACAGAAACTGTACCAACGGAGTTTGGTAACAATACGCCAACGTATTCACCATGTTCGTGGTTATTTTTGATCTTGTTACCGAGAATAAAGGCGCGCGTTAATAACTGATTATACCCAAGCGGCTGACGTTCAATATCTTCAACAATCTTATGCTTGCGACCATGCGTGCCCATGGCATCAATAACACCTTGTACAATAGTGCGACTGTAGTTTCCTGTCTTGTACATCATCTCAGTCATGATATCTGACAAGACCTGTCCGGCATATTTGCGGCGAGCCCGGCCACGTACATCATCTGGTGCACTAATCACCTGCGGTGGTAATACTTTGATCGTAATCTTAGGGAACCAGCGTAAGCGTACCCGTCCACGTAGACGTGAAAACGGTGTGTACTGTGCTCCTTCTAATCGAACAGGCAGTACCATTGCGCCAGAACGATCGGCAACCAAACCAGGACCATTGTAGATTTTCATCAAGGCGCCGGTGACCGTAATCCGACCTTCAGGGAAAATCACGACGCGTTTATCTTGTTGCACATAACGAATCAGAGATTTTAAAGATAGAGGATTAGTCGGATCCATCGCAAACAAATTCACGATCGGTCGAATTAAGCGCGAATACCAACGCTCAGAAATTTGTGTGTTGATCGCAAAACTTAATTTTTTTGGTAAGAAGCAGGCCAACAGTAACCCATCAAGAAATGAAGTGTGGTTTGCAACAATCAGAACACGATCACCTGCTTTTTCAAAATGCTCAAGTCCGGTTATCTCTACTCGATAAAAGAATTTTAGTAATATTTTTAAGATTCTACGTAACATGATCGCCCCTTAAGCCTTTGCAAAACCAATTAAATAATTTTCAACCAGAGATTCTATTAACGTGTCTGGCTTGAACTCGCCGCCAAAGGACAATTTACCGTTTAAACCTAAATCACATGCCCCATGTACTCCACTCCAAATCTCACGTGCGGCCTGTAGACAGGTCTGCGTATCGCTATCGGGGCGAAGTTGTTGTAATGGCTCTCTTACTTTCTCGAAAACACCGGCAACCTTGGCATCAAACCATTCAGGGACAGGCTCTCCCTCCGGCAGGCGCCAGGTAAACAACAAGGACCAGCGTGCAAAGTTATCCTGGGCGTAATGCAGGTAGGCCAGTGCCATGGCCTTGAGGGTAGAGACAGGATTGAGCTGATCTTGTGAGACAGCCACAATGCCGTCCTGGAGTTCATCCAGGGTTGTCGCATTCACTTGCAGGATGAGCTCATCCAGATTCTTGAAGACCAGGTAGAGGGTGCCAACCGTGTAACCGATAGCCTTGGCCACCTTACGGGTAGACAGGCTGCCAGGCCCCTCGGTATTGAGAATATCAATCGCCGCCTCGATGGCCATGGCCTGTATCTCTTCCCTGCTGTGGTCGTTACGTCGTGCCATCCAAAACTCCAAATTTGGGTTATTTTCTGAACAGTGTTTAATTTAGAAGTAAGAATAGTGAACAGTGTTCAATAATGCAAGTCAGAATTGGCAAAAAGCTTGTAGGAAAATGCTGATCTTTGGGGATTAGTCAGAAATGCGGATCAGTGCTCACGCGTGGCGTGGAATTCAATATCTGGCCAGCGCTCAATGGTTAGGTCCAGATTGACTCTGGTCGGTGCCAGATACGTCAGGCTGCCACCCGCATCAATGGAGAGATTGTCGCTGGCTTTCTTTTTGAATTCTTCGAGCTTCTTTTCGTCATCACAGGTGACCCAACGAGCAGTATTAACATTCACCGCCTCAAAACCACACTCGACGTTGTATTCTTCTTTTAACCGGAAGGCGACCACATCAAACTGCAGCACACCCACCGCACCAACGATGACGTCGTTACTATTTAGGGGACGAAATACCTGTGAAGCACCCTCTTCGCTTAACTGGTCCAGGCCTTTTTGCAGGGCTTTCATGCGCAGCGGATCTTTCAAGCGTACACGGCGGAACAATTCCGGGGCAAAGTTGGGGATACCGGTAAACTTAAGTTTTTCACCTTCAGTAAAGGTATCACCAATTTGAATCGTACCGTGATTATGAAAACCGATAATGTCGCCGGCATAGGCCTCTTCAATATTTTCCCGTTCACTGGCCATAAAGGTAGTTGCATTGGCAATTTTGACATCTTTGTCTAATCGAACCTGAAAGACTTTCATGCCTTTTTTGTAGGTGCCCGAACAGACGCGCACGAAGGCTACGCGATCACGGTGTTGGGGATCCATGTTGGCCTGAATCTTAAACACAAAGCCACTGAACTTTTCTTCTGCCGAATCGACTGTGCGCACATCGGTAGCTCTTGGTTGCGGGGCTGGTGCGATCTCGACAAAGTAATCGAGCAATTCATTGACACCAAAGTTGTTAATACCTGATCCAAAAAATACTGGAGTTAATTCACCGGCTAAGTAAGCATCCAGATCAAACTCATGACTGGCGCCTTGTACTAATTCAATTTCATCACGGAAGTCTTGCGCATTGCCTTCAAGGAGTTCGTCCAGGCGAGAATTATCGAGGCCCTCAATCACTTCACCGGTTTGGATCTTGCCGCCATGGGTCGCGCTGAATAAATGAATCTTGTTTTGGAGGATATGGTATACCCCCTTAAGACTCTTACCCATTCCAATTGGCCAGGTAATCGGGGCACATTTTATTTTCAGGACTTCTTCAACTTCGTCGAGCAACTCCATTGGATCGCGGCCTTCACGATCCAGCTTATTAATAAAGGTCATGATCGGAGTATCGCGTAAGCGGCATACATCCATTAACTTAATCGTGCGCGCCTCTACACCCTTGGCGCAGTCGATCACCATCAGGGCCGAGTCCACCGCAGTTAAGGTGCGATAGGTATCTTCCGAGAAATCTTCGTGGCCCGGTGTGTCCAACAAGTTGACAATGTAGTCACCATAAGGGAACTGCATTACTGCCGAGGTCACAGAGATACCCCGCTGTTTCTCCAGTTCCATCCAGTCAGAGGTTGCATGGCGATCAGCCTTTTTGCCTTTCACTGTCCCAGCCATCTGAATCGCACCCCCGTACAGGAGCAGCTTCTCAGTCAGGGTGGTCTTACCTGCATCAGGGTGGGAAATAATCGCAAAGGTGCGCCGCCGCGACATTTCCTGTTGAAAACTTGCCATGAAATTACTCTATATATTAATTGCAGCCGGGATTGTACCAGCCAACTCGCTAAAAGCCACCAAAATGGCTTCAGGATTAACTCTTTAGGAATCCATACCACTGGTCGTATAGGGTCTGATTAATTGCAATCACCGCTGAGCGTGACTCCAGGGTGCCATTAAATACTGGCTCACCCTCTAAGGTAGAACTGACACCACCGGCCTCTTCCAGGATGAGGCTACCCGCGGCGAAGTCCCATAAGTTCGCCCTACCATGCAAATAGACATCCCCTCGTGCAGCAGCAAACCAACACCAGTCCAATGCAACTGAACCAAAACTACGTTGTGATTTATATGGAGGGTTGGCAATAATTTTTTGTGCAAGTTCAGGGCTAAGGCGTTTAAAATCTACCTCTGCAACTGAAATCGTGTCGACTATTGCAGACTCGATCAAATCGAGTGGCTTGCCGTTTAAGAAGGCACCTTGATCTCTGATGGCATGGAAACACTCATCGCGCGAGGGATCGTAGACGACACCTAGCTGAACCTGATTATCTTTAATAAAAGCAACTGAAACAGAATAGAATGGAATCCCCAAACTGAAGTTGGTCGTGCCATCAATTGGATCAACAACCCACAAACCATTTTTTGCTTCTGATAACAGCGTCTCTTGCTCCTGGCTTGTCATTTCTTCACCAAGAAAAGGGATCTCGGGCCAGTGTATTTCCATCTCCTCCATGAGGCAGTTTTGCATCGCCCGATCGGCTTCGGTAATGATGCTGCCGTCCATCTTTAATTCTTGTGTCACTCGTTCAAAACGCGTCAGCAATTCCCGCTTTGCTGCAGTACGAACAATATCAATCAGCTGACGACTATCGGGTAATGAGGTCATAGGAAATGGGGTAAATAATAATGTTAGATGCTCATCGCCATGATTAGCGCATCTTCTCTACCGGACTCAGCAGGATAATAGTTCGGACGAATCGCCAAATCATTAAAGCCAAAGCTGCTATAAAGTTTTATCGCGATGTGATTGGAAGGCCTAACTTCCAGTAACAGCGTGTCGGCCTTGTATTGTTTTGCCGCATCTTTTAAAAACTGCAACATGATTCTACCCAGGCCCTGGTTACGACTACTTTCCCTGACGACCAGAGTAAGTATGTGTGCCTCTTCGGCACCAATTGACATAACCGCATAGGCTTCAATACCATCTTCAGCCTCATAGACCCAGCAGCTGTAACCGACATGCATGCAGTCATGGAAAATGCCGAAGGTCCACGGAAATGGATAGGTCGCCCGCTCGATAGCCATGATCTCCTCTAGATCATCTTCAGTCATTTGTCTCAGGCCACTTGTGGTTTTTACTACTGCACTCATACTATAAATTCTAATATTTTATTGTGTTGATGCCAGTGTCTTTTTCACAAACAGAAGATCTTGCCAGGCTTTACGTTTTTCCAAAGGCGCACGTAGTAGATAAGCTGGATGGTAAGTCACTACAAATGGCGTTTGCATCTCGGCCAGCACATGGACCTTGCCGCGTAATTTAGACAACGCGGTGTCGGTTTTTAACAGGCGCTGGGCTGCAATACGTCCTACCGCGACAATCAGTTTGGGTTTCAATAATGCAATCTGCTGATACAAGTACGCCACACACTGTTCAGCTTCTTCGGGCTTGGGGTCACGGTTATTCGGTGGTCGGCATTTGAGGATATTGGCGATATAAACCGACTCTCGCTGCAAACCAATCGCACGGAGCATTTCGTTGAGTAGCTGACCGGCGCGCCCGACAAAGGGTTCACCCTGGCGGTCTTCATCTGCACCGGGGGCCTCACCCACGATCAGTAGATCTGCATGCTGGTTACCGACACCGAAGACGGCCTGGGTCCGCCCGGTATGCAGATCACACGCCGTGCAAGTGCTCACCATATCGGCTAAATCAGTCCAATCTAAGCTAGTGATATCCAAATTAAGAGATGGTGCTTTTACAGCTCCAGGATTGCCGCCGAACTCGGCAACTGCTGCCGATGAGACAGGAGCCGACTGGACAATATCCGGGGCAAACTGATCTGCCCAGACGGTCACACCCATGCTAGTGAGATAGGCTTGTTGTTGTGGTGTCAGGGCCAACTGACTCTCCTATAGTCTCAGTTGACCCTGATTGTACCCGAGATCGCGCCGCTGGTTGAGGCCTAGACCTGGGCGAACTGGCTAGATATAGCCCAATCTGCTCAGATCGGGCCTGATTCTAGACATCACCGGATTGTGGATGAGCCCGCGGTGCGTCAGCCTGGATCTTGTTCAGCGCATTGATATAGGCCTTAGCTGAGGCAATCACGATATCCGTGTCCGCCCCCTGGCCATTAACGATACGACCCTTATTCTTGAGCCTGGCCGTGACCTCTCCCTGGGCGTCGGTACCACTGGTGATATTGTTCACCGAATAAAGCAACAACTCACTACCACTATCGAAAATCACCTCCAGGGCACGGAAAGCAGCATCAACCGGGCCACCCCCATCGGAGCTAGCCGTATGCTCTTCGCCATTCACATTCACCGTTATGTTGGCATGCGGCGTTTCACCCGTCTCAGAGCAAACCTTTAGCGCAACCAGGCGGATATTTTCGTTTTCTGATTCCATTGCCTCGGTGACCAATGCTTGCAAATCGTCGTCATAGATTTCATGCTTTTTGTCGGCTAACTCTTTGAATCGGGCAAAGGCCTCATTCAGATCAGCCTCCGAGTCGAACTCCACGCCTAACTCTTTCAAGCGAGTCTTAAATGCATTTCGTCCAGAGTGCTTACCCAATACCATGCGGTTATCACTCCAGCCCACATCCTGGGCTCGCATTATTTCATAGGTCTCACGGTTCTTTAGCACGCCATCCTGGTGGATCCCCGATTCATGGGCAAAGGCATTCGCACCCACGATGGCCTTGTTGGGCTGTACCGCAAAACCGGTAATCCCGGAGACCAGCCGTGAGGCACTGACGATTTGAGTGGTATCCAGGTGATCAACATTACACGGGAAGATATCTTTACGGGTCTTGACCGCCATGACGACCTCTTCCAATGAAGCATTACCTGCCCGCTCACCCAAACCATTTATCGTACACTCGACCTGACGTGCACCATTCATCACTGCTGACAATGAGTTGGCAACGGCCAGCCCCAGGTCATTGTGGCAATGGACTGAAAATACCGCCTTGTCTGAATTTGGAATACGTTCACGCAATTGTTTGATTAGACCGCCGAATTGCTCAGGCACGTTATAACCGACGGTATCCGGGATATTCAGTGTTCCGGCGCCAGCATCGATCACGGCTTCTAATACCCGGCATAGGAAATCCGGATCAGAGCGTCCAGCATCTTCCGGAGAAAACTCGACATTGTCGGTATACTGACGAGCCTTTTTGACCGCAGCAACCGCCTGCTCCAGCACCTGATCCGGTTCCATCCGCAATTTCATTTGCATGTGAATCGGCGAGGTGGCAATGAAGGTATGGATTCGACCCGAGTTGGCCGGCTTGATAGCCTCACCTGCCCGCTCAATGTCTTTGTCCAGTGCCCGTGCCAGTCCACAGACCGTACTGTCTTTGATAGTACTGGCGACAGCATGCACGGATTCAAAATCACCGGGGCTGGCAATAGGGAAACCTGCCTCGATCACATCGACGTGCATGCGCTCCAACGCTTTGGCGATACGCACTTTTTCATCCTTGGTCATTGATGCGCCGGGGCTTTGTTCGCCATCGCGCAAAGTGGTATCGAAAATAATTAATTGATCACTCATCAATCTGCTCCTGGGATCTTATCAGGGGATCTTTCAGCGGATATACCAATAAGATCCACTGTTTTACATCCAGCCTTTGGATGGGGTTGTATTCTACAAGATTGTTTTCCGGGTTGCGCTTTCGCGCTGGTAAAAAGTTATGCTGCCCCACTGGGCAGGAGGAAAAGACCCAGACCCAGGAGGGTTTGAGTGTTGTTGGCTGACGCCTGATATGTGTTAGATGAACAACTCATTATCTAACTATACATGCTCATTCCAAAATTGCAAAGTTTTGCGCCGCCCAGCTGAATCTGTCCCAGATTCAGATTCGGTTCAGCTAGTGCTCGTTACAATTATTCCATTACGGTAATAACCTATCTGAGGAGATAACCATGACACTGACCACATCCCTGAAAAGTAGCGCCTTATTTCTCAGCCTTGGCCTTGCAACCATGATTCCAGTGAATGCCGCGCAGGCTGCACAGCCCGGTCCCTACATCGGTATCGGAGCAGGCTCGGCTCACGATGAGATCCTGAATGAAGATGAGTCTGCCTTCAAATTCTATGGTGGCGTCAATCTCACTCCACATATTGGACTGGAGCTAGGTTATGTTGACCTGGGTAGTTACGTTAATGGTGTCCTCACCCAGGATGGCATTAGCTATGAACTCATTGGTTACATTCCCATTTCAGGCAATATTGATTTATATGGTCGAGCAGGATTTTTCGATTGGGAAGTCGCGACCGCTTTCGCCTCAAACACCGGCACAGATACCACCTTTGGTGTTGGTATACAGGCCCAACTCGCGCATCACCTTTCCTTACGTGGCGAATACCAGTCGTTTCTAGATGTCGATGGTGGCGATGTCGACCTTTATACGGCGAGTCTTAATCTACATTTCTAAAAACGCAGAACTGAACCGAACTGATCAGGTGAACTCGTTATTGGTTAGAATCGGCGTGCTTCGAATCTTCTTTTCGAGCACGTCGTCTTTCTTTTTGACGTTTACGTAATTCGTTTAAGGTCAGGATGGGGCCAGAAATAGCATACAAAAGGAAGATTGCGAATAAAACAATAGGTGGTTCAGAAAAGACGACAGCGATGACCATCACAATCGCAACCATGCCAACAAAAGGAATCTTGGAACGGAAATCGATACCTTTAAAACTATGATAGCGAATGTTACTTACCATCAAAACACCGGCACAAATCGTGATGAAGACAGCAATCACATTTAACACTGGATGTGTATCCAGGTATTTGTGACAAACCCATACATAACCCGCCACAATCGCGGCTGCCGAAGGACTCGCCAGGCCTTGAAAGTATCGCTTATCGGCAATGCCAACCTGGGTATTAAACCGTGCTAAGCGTAAAGCTGCCGCCGCGGTGTAAATAAAAGCTGCTAACCAACCAACTTTACCGAGCTGTGCAGTATTCCCAAGGCCATATTCGAACATAATCAATGCAGGTGCGACACCAAATGAAACCATATCTGCCAGGCTATCGAACTCGGCACCAAAGTCGCTCTGAGTATTGGTCCAACGTGCAACCCGACCATCAGCACCATCAAAAATCATCGCGCTGAAAATGGCATAGGCTGCCCAGTCGAACCAGCCCTTGGTAGCGGCAACAATGGCAAAGAAACCGCAAAATAAGGCGGCAAGTGTCAGTAGATTCGGTATCAGATAGATACCGCGACGACGGAGCTCTTTTGTACGTTGTCCCATCTGTCTAGTGTATGACGAGCAGCACTGATATTCCAGAGAGAATTCTGGCTCTAATGAACAAATTCACCAATTAAATCGCTTCCTGCCAACACTTTGTCGCCGACGTTAATTTTGCTTCTGGCTTTTATCGGTAAGATAATATCGATTCTGGTTCCAAAGGGAATAAAGCCACAGCGTTTACCCTGTCCCACTCGTTCGCCAACAGAAGCATAACAATGCATTCGTCTGAAACGCCCACCCGCATGAATCGCAATAATGACATCATCCTGCTCATCCGTTTGAATCCAGATGGCGTGTTGCAAGTGTCCTTGTGTTTCACTGTCGGTTTCGTGCAACCAGTGCTGCATAATCTTACCTTCAGTAATTGCACGTAGAACATACGCACCCGACCAGCTCATCTGAATCCCAATCGTAAGCGCTTCACGTTTCAGAAAAGTGTCAAATTTGTTTTGAACCTCAACGACCGTACCATCAACGGGGCTAATTACACCTAATGGTGCTGATGGAATGGTTCGCCTTGGATTACGGTATAAATAGGCAAAGGCAATGACCAGTCCCCATAGGGGCCAGACAATAATGCCGACCGTCAAGTGGAGCGCTAGCATTGCTAACAGCAGCAAACCAACAATCAATTTGCCTTCCGGCGCGATCATTTATAACTCCCAAAAATAAAAGAAGAAGGCCGCTTGCTAGCGGCCTTTAGTTGGATTAGTTTTTACTTTTATCGACCAGTGCGTTAGCTGTGATCCATGGCATCATGGAACGTAGCTTGCCACCAACCTGTTCGATTGGGTGTGCTGCATTCAGGCGACGACGGGCAGTCATCTCTGGATAATTGGTTTGACCTTCGAGAATAAACTTCTTGGCATAGTCACCAGACTGAATGTTAGCCAGTGCCTGTTTCATAGCTTTGCGGCTCTCTTCGTTGATCACCTTCTCGCCTGTTACATACTCACCGTACTCTGCATTATTCGAAATCGAATAATTCATATTGGCAATACCGCCTTCGTACATCAGGTCAACGATAAGCTTGAGTTCGTGTAGGCATTCGAAATATGCCATCTCTGGTGCATACCCAGCTTCAACCAATGTTTCAAAACCAGCTTTAACCAGTTCAACTGCACCACCGCATAAAACAGCCTGCTCACCAAACAGGTCGGTTTCTGTTTCATCTTTGAATGTTGTCTCGATAATACCAGTACGACCACCACCGATTGCAGAAGCATATGACAGAGCAATATCTTTTGCCTTACCAGATGCATCCTGGAATATAGCGATGAGATCAGGAATACCACCGCCATTCTTAAATTCATTGCGAACAGTATGGCCAGGAGCCTTTGGCGCAATCATAATGACATCAAGGTCTTCGCGAGGAACAATCTGGTTGTAGTGAATACTAAAGCCATGGGCAAAAGCCAGTACTGCACCTTTCTTGATATTTGGAGCAATCTGATTTTTATATAACTGTGACTGGAATTCATCAGGCGTTAAAATCATTACAACATCTGCATCTTTGACTGCATCTTCTACTGGCTTCACAGATAAACCAGAAGACTCTGCTTTTGCGACAGAGGCAGAATCAGCACGCAAACCAACGGTCACGTTTACACCTGAGTCTTTCAGGTTGTTTGCATGTGCATGGCCTTGAGAACCATAACCTACGATCGTTACGTTCTTGCCTTTGATTAGCGACAAGTCACAGTCTTTGTCGTAAAAAATATTCATGGTTATATCCTTTTAAGTTCTTAAATTTAGAAATTCGTTAATTAAACAGTCAGGCCGAGGCTTTTCTCACCTCGAGCAATACCCGATACACCGGAACGTACGGTTTCGATAATATCCTGTCCTTGAATTGCTTCGATAAACGCATCCAGCTTTTCATTTGTACCTGTCAGCTCAATAATATAAGTCGTGTCTGAGACATCGATAATCCGACCACGAAATACATCTGATAATCTTTTTAGTTCTTCGCGCTTACTAATGTCATCCGCTTTTACTTTAATCAACATCAGCTCGCGCTCGATGTGCATGCCTTCGGTGATATCCGCAAGTTTTACCACATCAACCAGTTTATTTAATTGCTTGGTGATTTGTTCGATGATGTTGTCAGAGCCACTAGTGACGATGGTCATACGCGATAACGATTCATCTTCAGTTGGCGCTACCGTCAGTGACTCAATATTATAGCCACGCGCGGAGAAAAGACCGGCTACTCGCGATAATGCGCCAGACTCATTTTCCATTAACATTGAAATAATATGTCGCATTACGATAGTTCTCTATCTGGTGACATATGCATTTCGTTATGCGCCTTACCCGCTGCAATCATCGGATAAACGTTTTCGGTTTTATCAGTGATAAAGTCCATAAATACCAGACGATCTTTCATGCCAAAGGCTTCGCGTATCGCACCTTCAACATCACCTGGTTTTTCAATGCGCATGCCCACATGGCCATAACTTTCAGCCAACTTAACGAAATCAGGCAGGGCCTCCATATAAGAATGTGAGTAACGGCTTTCATAAAAGAACTCCTGCCACTGACGCACCATGCCCATATAACGATTATTCAGCGTCAGCACTTTAACCGGCAGGCTGTATTGTAGAGCTGTCGATAACTCCTGAATACACATCTGAATACTGGCCTCACCAGTAATACAGGCAACATCGGCATTCGGGTGAGCCAGTTTGACACCAAGTGCCGCTGGCAAACCAAAGCCCATCGTGCCAAGACCACCTGAATTAATCCAATGATATGGACTCTTGAATTTATAGAACTGGGCTGCCCACATTTGATGCTGACCAACATCAGAGGTGACATAGGCATCACCACCCGTCACTTCATATAATGTTTCAACTACATACTGTGGTTTGATTAAATCACTGTTACGATCAAAACCTAGACAATCTTTACTGCGCCATTGGTTAATCTGATTCCACCAACTGCTCAGGGCCTTTTCATCAGGCTTACCTGCGCCATCCAGTATCTTTAACATGTCGTTCAAGACGCTTTTGACATCGCCAACAATTGGAATATCTACCCGAACATTTTTTGAAATCGATGAAGGATCGATATCAATATGGATAATCTTGGCATTGGGACAGAATTGCTTCACATCGCCGGTTACACGATCATCAAAGCGGGCACCAATCGCAACCAATACGTCAGATTCGTGCATGGCCATGTTGGCTTCGTAAGTACCGTGCATACCCAACATACCAACGAACTGTTCATCGGTTCCTGGGTAACCCCCCAAGCCCATCAAGGTATTGGTCACCGGATAACCCAGCTTTTTTGCAAACTCGATGAGTTGCTTGTCAGCCTGACTGAGAATCACGCCACCACCGGTATAGAGCATCGGCCGTTTTGCTGACAAGATTAAATCAACCGCTTTCTTTATCTGGCGCGCATTGCCTTTGTCAGTCGGATGATAGGAGCGCATCTCGACAGACTTTGGATATTCATATGGTACTTTGATACCTGGATCCGTCGTATTTTTGGGTATATCGACCACAACCGGACCAGGGCGGCCTGAAGTCGCAATGTAGAACGCCTTTCTCAGAGTGGCCGCGATATCATTTACATCTTTCACCAGAAAATTATGCTTTACGCAGGGGCGCGTTATTCCAACCGAATCGACTTCCTGGAAGGCATCGGAACCAATATAGGCTGTCGGGACCTGACCGGTAATGACGACCATGGGAATGGAATCCAGATGAGCGGTAGCAATGCCGGTTACCGCATTAGTTGCGCCTGGACCTGAGGTCACCAGGCAGACACCCGGTTTGCCTGTAGCACGCGCATAACCATCGGCCGCATGGGTTGCCCCTTGCTCATGACGCACGAGTATATGACGAACATCATCCTGCTTGAACAATGCATCATATATATGGAGTACTGATCCACCAGGGTAGCCAAACACGTACTCAACGCCCTCGTCCTTCAAAAACTGGACGACGATATCCGCGCCGTTTAATTCCACTTAAAAGTCTCCCAAAGACGAAAAATGCCCGTAAACGGGCCTCGATTGCACCCCCTAGTATCGACCAGGTGCCGAAATTACTTCGTGGGTGCAGAAAGGATAAGAAACTACTTATTTTCTCAGACGAGGTCAAGATAAGTAAGTGTAATCAAGGCCTTTCTAGCCCAAATGAGATAGATATTCGAGCCTCAGCTAAAGAATCATGACAGCGATCACAAACCTTGTGTATTTGCTGTGATAAACCATAATTTACATAGTAATCAGAACATTGCATACTCAACCAGACTCAAGTGACGGATTTACATATGAATCATCTCATTAAGCTTTGCATCACGACAGGTCTGAGCCTGTTACTCTCAGCCAGCCTGCATGCAGGCTCCTATAAGTGGACAGACGAAGATGGCAATGTCCATTACGGATCACGTCCACCCGCCGGCTCACAATACGAGAAAATGAAGATCGATAAAGCGCCTCGTTCGAGCGGCCAAACTGCGCCTAAGACACCCGCTACCGAGACTGACAAGGCCTCGCAGACAATCGAGAGCGAGGCAGCAAAAAATGTTGAAATTCGCAAACAAAACTGTAAAGCAGCGAAGAACAACCTCAAGCTTTACCAGGTTCACAGATATATAAAAGGTGCTGATGGCAAAGTACGTAAACTGAGTGATTCAGAGCGTGAAGCCAAGATCAAAACGGCAGAAGGCCATATTCGCCAATTCTGTGACTAATGCCTTATTTAAAAATCCAGACCAATAGAGAATTAACCGCTGAACAAAGCAGCGATTGGCTCAAGCGAGCATCTAACCTGGTGGCCGAGCAACTCGGCAAGCCAGAACGTTACGTGATGGTCGCCATGGAGCCTCTTGTACCAATGGTCTTTGCGGGCAGTGACGATCCTGCCGTCTTCATGGAGCTAAAAAGCATCGGCCTGTCAGAATCCCAGACCCCGGACTTATCGAATGCCTTGTGTGAACTGGCTCATGAGACCGTCGGCGTTGCCCAGGATAGGGTTTATATTGAATTCGCTGATGCCCCACGTAAAATGTGGGGCTGGAACGGCGCAACCTTCTAGGCAAAGATGAAAAAGTTTCTGCTCCTCATCGTGGTATTGCTGATTGTCGCTGGAATCTATGTCTATCAAACACCTGCTTACCGCGCCTGGTTCGAGCGCCAATCTGATGAAATCCTTCCCGACACCGTCACCCACAACAAAGTCTATCGATGGAAAGATCAAAAAGGCCAATGGCAATTAAGCGACAGTCCACCTGCTAAAGGGATTGATTACGAAGAAGTGGAATATCACAAAGATACCAATGTCATCCCAGCAGAAAAGTTGACAGGCAAGCCTAAGTAATAAAAGGGCTGGCTAAACCTGTACCTGTGCCCTGTCTGCATTTAAAATATTTCCTTTATACTAACCTTAAAATTAATTAGAGAAACTCAAGCCTATGCGCGCCTCACAATTACTAATAGCGACTGTCAAAGAAACCCCTGCCGATGCCGAAGTAATCAGCCACCAGCTGATGTTACGCGCAGGTATGATTAGAAAGTTGGCAGCCGGACTTTATACCTGGTTACCACTTGGGCTACGTGTCTTACGAAAAGTCGAGCGCATTGTTAGAGAAGAGATGGACCGCGCCGGTGCACAGGAAGTTTTGATGCCCTCGGTACAGCCAGCTGAACTCTGGGAAGAATCGGGTCGCTGGGAGAAATACGGGCCTGAGTTGCTCAGATTAAAAGACCGACATGATCGAGATTTTTGTTATGGCCCGACCCATGAGGAAGTCATCACAGATCTGATTCGCAATGAGATCAGAAGCTACAAACAATTACCCAGTAACTTTTATCAGATCCAGACAAAGTTTCGCGATGAGATTCGACCACGCTACGGCATTATGCGCGCACGTGAGTTTTTAATGAAAGATGCCTATTCATTTCACCTCGATCAAGACTCGCTTGAAGAGACTTATCAGGTCATGCATAAAACCTATTGCCGCATCTTTGATCGTATCGGACTGGCCTACCGACCTGTACAGGCAGATACCGGTTCGATTGGTGGTAATGCCTCGCATGAGTTTCACGTACTTGCTGATTCTGGGGAAGATGATATTGCCTTCAGTACCGACAGCGACTACGCAGCCAATGTTGAACTCGCCGAGGCAATTAGACAGGACTTAAAAACTGACAGCCCCCAGCAAGACATGCAAACTGTTGCTACCCCCGGACAGAAATCGATAGATGAAGTCAGCCAGTTTCTCAAGGTGAGTCCTCAGCAATGCATTAAGACCCTCTTAGTTAAAGGTGAAGAATCAGATGTAGTTGCGCTTGTCCTGCGCGGTGATCACGAATTAAATGCCATCAAGGCCGAGAAACTGGATGCCATCGCCTCACCCCTATGTTTTGCGAGTGAGGATGAAATTAAAAAAGCAGCGAATTGTGAGCCCGGCTCTATTGGCCCTGTCGGTCTGAGCATCCCCGTAATTGTTGATCACAGTGCGGCCGGTTTGGCTAATTTTGTAACGGGCGCCAACCAGGATGGAAAACACCTAACCGGTGTTAATTGGGGTCGGGATTTACCTGCGCCTGTCAGTGTTGATATACGCAATGTGGTTGAAGGCGATCCAAGTCCGGATGGCAAAGGCAGCTTGCAGATCAAACGCGGCATTGAAGTAGGCCACATCTTCCAGCTAGGCAAAAACTATTCCGAGGCCATGAAGGCAACCGTGCTGGATGACGGCGGTAAGTCGGTTGTTATGACCATGGGTTGTTATGGTATAGGGGTCTCGCGGGTAGTTGCCTCTGCCATCGAACAGAATCATGATGACAAAGGTATTATCTGGCCCGATTCCATCGCCCCCTTCCAGGTCGTCATTTTAGCGATGAATTTCAAAAAATCTGGTCGCGTTCGCGAGGCAGTCAATGATTTATATGCTAATTTAATAGAAGCAGGAATTGATGTATTACTTGACGACCGGGGCGAAAGACCCGGCATTATGTTTGCTGATATGGAATTGATAGGCATACCACACCGAATCGTGGTGGGTGATAAGAGCCTGGATAAAAATATCTATGAGTACAAAAACCGTCAAGGTGATGATGCGCAAGAGATTCCGATTGATCAAATCCTGGAGTTCATTAGCGCCAAACTGGATGGAAGTAATTAATTAAGTATGCTGCGTTCAATCTTCACAAGTATTCTGATTCTGAGCTTGTTCAGCTCGACTGCGTTTGCCTCACAGAAGCAGGTGCCTTCAGTCGAATTACGCAACTTGTTGAAACAGGCGATCGCGGACGCCGATAGCTTTGAAGATCGATTCGAAGCAGAAGTCTGGCTGATCGATATGTCGAATCGACTAAAACCATTTATCAAGGATGATGAAAAACGTATCGCCTTACTTAAACAAGTTCACTACGAAGCAACACGCGCAAAGCTACGCCCTGAACTTGTGCTTGCAGTCATCGAAGTGGAAAGTCATTTTGATAAGTTTGCAATATCCAGCGCAGGTGCGTTGGGCCTAATGCAAGTTATGCCTTTCTGGCTCAAAGAGATTGGTCGCCCTGACGACAACCTGTTTGATATGAAAACCAACTTAAGAATGGGGTGTACTATATTACGTCATTACCTGGATAAGGAAAAAGGTGATTTAACGCATGCCCTGGCCCGCTACAATGGCAGTCTCTATAGTCATCGGTACACAAGTAAGGTGTTTAGAGCGTTAGATAGGCGTTGGCGTTGTATTCACTGCTAGTTTAAAACACTACATCAAAACCAGCTGGGACTTCTTGATCTTCAAATAATTCACATTTCACGTTGCTAACATGTGCGTGTTCTGGTCCATCCCAAAGCCAGGCCTTCATATGCCCAACGGCTTCTGGTGTACCACAGATCAACACTTCAACATGACCTTCCGGTATATTTTTTACGTAACCCGTTACACCTAGTTTTTCAGCCTGTTGTTTAGCCGAGTCGCGGTAAAACACACCTTGCACGAGACCAGTAACAATACACTTTTCGCAAAAACTCACTCGATAATTACCTTTGCTGTTAATCCTGATCTGAGTGCTTCATTTCCGATCTTGAATTCTACATCAACAGGATAGCCAGTTTTTCCTTTCTTAGTAGTAAGCAACTCTAGTCCGACCGCCTGAATCTTTCCAGTAAAAGTCTTATCTCCAATGCTGATATTTGCTGATTTACCTTTGTCCATTCTTTTCAGCTCATCCTCTGTAACCAATAGCCGTGCAAGCATCTTGTCTGAGGACGCGACGACTACCAATGGATCCTGCTTAAACTGAGTCGCGATTACTTGACCAGGTTGAGCATTACGATTGAGCACAATGGCATTAAATGGTGCCCTGACAACGCTATACTTTAGATGATATTCCTGATCTGCTAATCCAGCACGTACCTTCTCATACTTGGCTTTTGCATTAACATAGTTATTCTTCGCCATTTGTAGGTCGTGCTCCGATAGAACTGTGCGCTCGTATAGTTCGAGAGCGCGATCCCGTTCACGCTCCATTTCCTTTAAATATTCTTGTGCACTCGCAAGTTTTGCTCGAAACTCCACAACTCGAGCTTCAGACACTGAAGTATCAAGTTGTAACATCTTCTTGCCTTTTGCGATATTATCTCCGGCATCGACATAGACTTCTTCAACAATACCACTAACGACTGTTCCCAGGCCCGTTTTTTGCGACCACATTAAAGTTGCGTCATATTCCTGAGCCCAAAGCACGGGAGAATACATAACCATAAACAAAACCATCAGTTTGTTTATCAAATGCGGTTTAAAAATATGAATGTTTTTCATTATTCACCCCGAAGGTTTTCTTCAGGTTGTTTGGTTCTATGTTTAAGATCCAATACAACATTAGCTGTTAACAAATCCAGTTTAAACCATGCTAGTGCTAGCTGGTAATCCGTTTTCGCCGATTTTAATTGAGCCTCAGTCAACGCAGACATGCTGTAGCCAAGGTCAGCCTTGACTTCCATTTCATACAAAGCGCGACTTTTCTCTAATTGCAATTCACGCAGGACTAACAATACCTCTGTTTCATCGCGCTGAGCCTTTAGTTCCTCCACATGATGCCAGGTTTTTAGTGTTTCTTGTCGGAGATCTGACTCTGCCTTTTGCAGTTGGGCTCTAGCTGCATACAAACGAGCCAACTCAGCAGCGACATCGCCATCCCGTTCCGGTTTATGTAAATTATAGATCAATGACAATTCTGCGCGGACTTCGTCGGAACTGCCTTGCTCACTTTCAAAACCATAGGCCTCCACTCGTCCCCTCAACTTGGGACCATCACTTTGTCTAGCCGCAGCAAGATCACTCTCTGCAGCAATCACTTCATGGCGCAATGCATTAATATGAAAATTTTTCTCGAGTGCCTGTTTTTGTAACTCATCAACATCGACCAAATTACGGCTGACTGCATCAAGTTTAGGAATTGCCAGATTTGCTGGTAACTGCCCTGGTCTGTTCAGGATCTCTGCTAGTTTTGCGCGCGTTTCACGTTGTTGATTTTCACTCTGATACCTCAAGACACGGAGCCTCTGATATTCAGCCTCTCTTCGGGCAACTTCTAGATCTGTTCGCTGCCCAAGTTCTCTACGATCTTTTGATTTGTCATAATTAACATAGCCTACTGCCATAGCCTCGTTATATAAACTAAACTTAAGATCTGCCAATAACACATCAAAGTACGCTGCCATGATATCTAGACGCCGTTGACCACGTGTATCGTGATAAGCGAGTTCTCGGCTATATCTCAATTCATCTGCGCCAGTAAGTAATGAATCTGTATGACCGAAATCATAAAAGGTTGAAGAGACAATCACACCAGCCCTGGCATGATCCCTTCTCCAGGCATTACGGTCACTGTCGTCATCAGTCGCAAAAACACTAAAATCAAGATCAACGTTTATTCCACCCGTCGCCTCAATATTTTTTCTTCTTGCTTCAGCGCTGAGAATCTCAGCATCTTTTAGCAACAAATCAGGATGCGCTTCATCCGCTAAGGAAAGTGCATGTTCCAATGTTAGTGGATCGGGTAATTTCGATACTGATGGCTCATCAGCCATGACTGTGGAAGACAATATCGCCATCAACGTCAGTTCAATGACAAAAGCCCTGTTAGATAAGAAACACATAAGGCTATTATAAGTAATTTTTACTGAAAATTAATTCTTTTGGCGTTTATTACGTTTATACCTTATGAAAGGCATTTCTTTGTGAGCGCCCTCAACGACATATTCTCCCATCCATAGAAACTCCTGGACACCATTGGTTTTGCCAATATGACGGTGTACGCGCTTACCATTGAGATCAAAAAAAGCTATCACAGGAGTCGCCCTGACTCGGTGCTCCTTAAACGCAAAATCTTTTTGTTTTATGGTCTTACCTTTGAAATTTACCATTTCGATATCACCCTCGATATCGACAGAAATATTAATAAAATGCTTTTGGAAATATTCCTGTACTTCTGGCTGGTTCAATACATTCATTTTCATGTAATGACAAAATGGACACTCATCCATTTCAAAAAATACCACTATGCCTGCTTTTTTTTGCTCTTTGGCCTTCTGCACTTCCTCAGGTAAATCACCCCAGCTCTCGTGGAAAAAGAATTTGTATGGGTCACGTGGCTCACCAGCAAATGAATTACTGGATAAAGCTAAGATCAGGATGCTCAATAAATACCGCATGCTACTTGGTCACTTTTTAACTTTAGTTAATTTTGTCTTTGGCTTTATAACGGATTCTAACCATTCCATATCAACCGTACCAATTTTTGTCTCGACCAATTTACCTTCCGGTGAAATCACAAAGGTCGTGGGTAGCCCATGGACTCTGCCGAAAGGAGGGGTACGATTAAGGTCAGCTTTCAAGATTGGGTAGGAAATAAAATACTCTTCCACGAAGGACTTTAAATAAGTGTCATCAACATTTTCATAGTTCACACCCAACACCAACGCATTAATCTTTGCATCCGATTTGTTGTGTGCTTCGTGAAACTCCACTAACTCGGGAATCTCATCCAGACAGGGAGGACACCAGGTTGCCCAGTAATTAACAATCACCCACTTACCTTTATAGTCTGAGAGCTTGTGCTCTTTACCCGCCAGATCCTGGGACGAAAACTGGATACCACCTGCAAAGGCAATCGCAGGGAAAAATAAAAGACTGATCAAAAATAACCTGACTCTGAAATACATCTTGTTGCACCTATCCAAACTCATACTAATATTTATGACAATCTCATGGGACAGGAATTCAATAAAAAAGGGACCAAAGCGGTCCCTTTTTTACATATATCCTGCCCTGTACTGCAAATTATTTACTGCGCAAGATAGGCCTTATCTGACTCTTCAACAACACCAATCGACCATGCACCACGTGTCTTAGCATGGGTGACTGCTGCACTAGCTTCTGCAGCCGAAGGACTGGCATTGATGTCGAATACCTGCCCAGGGAAAATGAGGTCAGCATCTTTAATCTTGCCGCTGTTTGCCTTGTAGATAAGTGGCCATTGGTATGGGTTGTTATATACATCGGCTTTAGCTGAAATATTCCAGAGGTTGTCGCCAGCAGCAACAGCGTACTGGCCTGTGCCCGCCTGAATTACCGGGGGCGGTGCTTCACCACCAAACAAGTCAGCGATACGCGCACGCTCTGATTGCTCTTGCGCTATGGCATTTTCAGCCTGACGTTTTGCCTTATTCGCTAGTTTAATTGCCTTGTCGTAATCTTCATCGGCAAGGGCTTTTTCAGCTTTCTTGATGATCTTGCCGGTATCGCGCCACTCATATCCAACTGCCTTAGCATCTTTATTGGCTTTTTTTGCTGCCGCGATTGCATCTTTGGCTGCCTGCTCGCTTGAGCCGCTACTATCAGTTGTGCTTGTGCAGCCTACTGCAACTGCAAAGACCAAGGCAATTAAGCTGGTCAATTTAAGCATATTCATTATTTTCATTTTAATTCGCTCCAAATCTCTCTCTGGCTAGCCAGTTTGTTAGGTAAAAAGTGACTGATTTATTTTAGGTTCAACCTATCAATCAGGCCTGTCACTGTCAAGGAATTCGGGCAATCGAGGCCAGGCAATTCTGCGTAGAAAACAACCACCCAAAGTAGTGTTATCAGACATAATTTCCGCGCTATTCTTTCTGTCTGCTAATCGCCTGTTGTCGTGCCTTGATCGCATATTGCTGAGCTGAAACCGCATATTCCCTGGCCTGGCTATAATCACCCGTTTCCAGAGCCTCTGTCGCCTGATCCATGAGTTTTTCGGCTGTTTCAAGATGCTGGGGGGAATAGATCTCCGCTTTCACTTCAATCGCGGCAGCAATGGTCTGTCTGGCATTGCTCATTTCTTGCACAGGCGCAGTACTGGCACAGCCAGAGAGCCCAGCGCTGACACCCCCCCCAACCAAGACAGCTAGAATGCAGATTCTAAGTAGTGCTTTCAAACTATGAAATATATGCGCAGACATGCAGTACTCGGGCCGATCTTCTCGTAAGTGCCAGATGATTGAAACGCCAAGCTATCACCGCACTTATAAGCTGTCAACCGGCTCCCAATTGGGCAAAATTGCCAATTTTGGACGTCCAAAGAGTGAATACAGCACTTCTAAAAACCTGTAAAATCGCGCATCAAAACGAATAAGGAAGAGTCCGTTATGTCTGTTACGATCTACCACAATCCTCGCTGCTCCAAGTCACGACAAACACTTGAGTTACTCGAGCAAAATGGGGTTAATGCTTCCATCGTTGAGTATTTAAAAACACCCCCCGATGCAGAAACGCTCAAAAACATAATCCAGATGTTAGGCATCAAAGCCAAACAATTACTGCGAACCCATGAAGACGAATTCACGCAAGCCGGTCTCGACAAAGATGGCCTGGCAAATGATAAATTTAGTGACGATCAGATCATTGAAGCCATGGTTAAATTTCCAAAACTGATTGAAAGACCCATTGTCATTAGCAACGGCAAAGCAACAATCGGTCGTCCGCCTTCACTGGTGTTAGATATCATCAAATAGGATTAAGCATGTCAGAAATTCTCGTACTTTATTACAGCCGCCACGGTGCAACTGCACAGATGGCCAGACAAATAGCACGTGGCATTGAGAAAGTGGATGGTGTTCAGGCCCGTCTGCGCACAGTGAGCCCTGTGTCTGCAGAGTGTGAAGCGGTTGCTGCAGCAGTACCTGACGAAGGTGCACCCTATGCGCAACTGAGTGATCTCCAGGAGTGTGCGGGTCTGGCTCTGGGTAGCCCTACTCGCTTCGGCAACATGGCCGCAGCCTTGAAATACTTTATCGATTCTACCAGCCCACTCTGGTTGTCAGGAGCACTGATTAATAAGCCCGCGACCGTATTCACCTCAACCTCATCCATGCACGGGGGGCAGGAGACGACCTGTCTCAGTATGATGCTGCCGCTCTTACACCATGGCATGACTCTGATCGGTGTACCCTATAGCGAAGCCACGCTGATGAAAACACAAACCGGTGGCACACCCTATGGTGCCTCACATTTAGCTGGAATCGATAGCGACAACGCATTAAGCGATGATGAGATCAGCATCTGCCAGTCAGTTGGTCAGCGAGTTGCAACCCATGCAAAAGCGATGTTGGAACAAGGACTGATAAAAGTATGAATGAAAAATTTCAGACCTGGCACAACATAACTTTGTTTAGTTATGTCGGCCTGATTATTACGGTCGTTGTCTGGTATTTTTTTATTGCCCCACCGCAACATACTTATTCCCTGATTCTAACTGTAACTTATGTGTTAGTACTGCTATCACCAGCAGTCAGCTTGCTGAAAAAATCACTTGGGGTCTACATGTGGAGTAGTTATATCATGTTGATCTACTTTGGCCATGCAACCATAGAGCTATGGGCCAGTGAAGATGAGAAAGTTTATGCGTTTTTAGAGTTGGTCTTGAGTAGTGTTTATTTTGTTAGTGCGACAATGTGTTACCGTTATGCAAAGCAATTAAACAAAAAGTAATTTTCTCTTCCCGGCTTATAGATCAAGGCACTCTTTAATAAACGGAATAGTCAACCGACGTTGTGCCTGCAAACTTGCATCATCAAGTCGATCAAGGATAGCGAAAAGATTTCGCATATCACGCGGACAATGTTTTAGCAGATAACTAGCTACTTCATCCGACAAACTAAAACCGCGTTGTTTCGCCCGCAGTGATAAGGCCGCCACTTTATCTTCATCCGCTAAAGCTTCAACCTGTACCGTTACCCCCCAGGTCAAACGCGAAACAAGATCATTTAGACTAACACCGATGTTGTTAGGTGAGGCGTGTGCACTCATTCTTAACTTCTTACCACTATCTCGAACACGATTAAAAAGATTAAATAGCGCCAGTTCCCACTCGGGTTTATTTGCCAAGTGCTCAACATCATCCAGGCAAATTAAATCAAAACTTTCCAGGCCATCAAATATTTCTGGTTGCCATTGTTCTATATCACTTAAGGGAAGATAGATCGCATTTGGCGTAGCGTGGCACAAGGCCTGTGCCAGATGTGTTTTACCGGTGGCCTGCTTGGACCAGTAGTAGACGAAGGGTTCGTCGGACTTTAATAAACTAACTAGTTGCTCATTGCCTGAAGAAATAAAATTATCAAAGGTCGCCGCATCATTCAGTTTAATCTGTAAAGGGATCTGGTAACTCGGCATGGATTACCCGGAATACATGCTGCTGGATTTATATTGTTCATGTAGGTAACGCAAAATCACCAGCAAGACAGCCGCAACAGGTAATGCTAATAAGATACCAAGGAAGCCAAACAGCTGACCACCGGCAAGCACAGCAAAGATAACCGCAACCGGGTGCAATCCAATTCGATCGCCAACCAATGCAGGTGTTAGCACCATACCTTCAAGCATTTGCCCGACCATAAACACAAGACCGACATAGAGTAGATGGGTCATATCACCAAACTGCATCAATGCAGCGATACTGGCCATAACAATGCCAACAATAAATCCAAGATAAGGAACAAAACTGACCAGACCGGCAATCAACCCAATCAGTAATGCCAGCTCGAGTCCAACAATACCCAGGCCAACACTATAAATCAGACTCAGGGCCAGCATGACTAATAGCTGACCGCGTAAAAACGAACCTAAGACCTCGTCTGATTCTTTGGCGATCTTGCTGACCACGGGCTCGCTTTTACGTGGAAGTAACTCACAAACGCGTGCAACCATAATATCCCAGTCACGTAACAGGTAAAAAGTGACCACAGGTATCAAAACAACATTCGCCGCTACTGCTGCCAGGAAGGCACCCGAACGAGTGATATACGAGATCACTGTGGTCGCTACGCCACCTGCCTGTTTCCAGTCAATATTTAAACTTTGTTTTAGTTGCTCAGGATCGATAGCAATGTCAACGCCAACTCTTGTACTTAACCAGGGAATTATCTTTGTCTGAATGGTTTCAATATAAACCGGGATCTTCTGCGCGAGAATAACAATTTGCTTTTCAAGCATCGGCACTAAAATAATCAAAGCCGTAATTGCAAACAGACTCAGAACTATAAAAACAATTGTTACTGCCAGCATGCGGGGAATCTTACGCGCTTCAAGCTTATCAACCAGGGGGTCACCGATGTAAGCCAGAATTGCCGCGATCATAAACGGCGTGAGAACAGGTGCAAGTATATAGATAAGAAATCCACTGATAGTAAGGACGACTAGCCAATACCACTTATTAGAATCCGTCATGATGTCTTTTTCCCTCTTGTACCTTCTACTGCCCGCTTCGACCAAATTAAAATATAAGCCAATCCACTTAGCACTGAAGTAATCATAACGAGATAAATGGTTCCCTGGGTTAACCAATCCGGCACTTCCCCGACCATGCTAAAGGCGGATAACTTGAACAACATCAACAAGACTAAAAATATCTGCGCAGCAGTATTAATTTTGCTGATCAGCAAAGGGCTCATGCTAATGTCCTGAACCAGCAAACGATAGGCTAATGCCCCCAATACGATCACGAGGTCACGACCGATCACAATGGCCACCAGCCATACGGGTAAGTGCCCTAACAATCCCAGCATAAAATAGCTGGCGGTCATTAATAACTTGTCGCCCATGGGGTCGAGGAAACTACCCAGACGTGATGTCCAGTTAAAACGGCGCGCTAAAAATCCATCCAGGCCATCTGACAGACCAGCAATAAAAAACAACAACAATGCATAGCTATATTGATGCTTCCACAGCAGATACACCGTTGGTATCACCAACAGGATTCGCATAATGCTGATCAGGTTAGGTATATGTCTGAATAGACTTATCACGGCACTAAACGATATACCAGGTCAGGAGTAATTTCTTTAGAGTCAGCCTTGTCACCTGGCTGCGCTGGAGGGGCCTGGGTTGGTTCGGTTGTTGCCGTCACCGTATCATTGATCAAGGTATGCCCAAGTGCGACACCACGTGCGACGCCTAATCGTCCCTGTGGCGTCGTCAGTTTGAAAATCGCATCACTGGCAACAAGATAATATGGTTGCACCGCACTGACATTGGAGAGTTTTTTTAGATATGCAAGCACCCGGTTATAGTCCGCCAGGCTTTTGATGTCTTTGACCTGCACTATGACCGTACCGGCTTCCGCCTGACCAGCCGAGGCATAACGGGAAGAGAGAATTTCTGCTGTGGTATCGATGCCGGGTAAGAGGACTTCATCAAGCTTCGAACCCGACATTGACCAGTCCTGGCGACGGCTGTCTGAATATAAGGACCAACGTGCATTCCAGTAGCCCCCCGAGCTTTGGAAGGCCCGCCCAACCAGGACCGCTTCCGTCTGATAACGCTGTGAGGCCTGCATAATTGGCGCTTCAAAATTTCCCCACACGTCACTGGTGCGCAAGGCAGAGCGATCTTTCAAGTCAAGTAATGGCAAACGTAACGGCAGGCCTCGCTCATGTGATTGTCGAACCAGGATGTTGCGCGCAGCATGTTGCGAGTTATTTGCCAAGAGTTCTCGTTGACCCCGCTTATCAATCACCAGCCAGACAAGGGTGGCGGGCCGGGTGTTTCCCCAGACCGGAATATTGTTATTTTTCAATAAGCGAGTCACCGCCGCCTCGTCGAAGCGAACCCAAAGTATTAACTTTTTGGTTGGATCGCTGCCGGGCTTTGGCTTGTATTTCAGGTAACGATATTGCTGAGCATAGCGGGTTGCCAACTCAATCGCTTCCTGGATATTTGGATAATCGGCTGACTGCACAAGATCAACCCGACCCGAGACCCGAACAAGAATCTGCATAAATGCCTGGCGCAGCGCCTCAGTCCGCTCTTTTCTGTCCTGGCTAGTGACAAGAATCTTCGACTCATAAAGGCCTTTTACAGTATCGGCCTGAGCACTTGGCAGTGTTTGAACCGACAAACCGAGTAAAATAATACCAGTGAAGACTAACCTGGCCACTCGACTTAGTGTGATATCTCTATACATATGCTTGATTGAACAACAATAAATTTTATAGTGCACCTGCTGATTCCCTGCTTGTCGGCGAATTGATAAACTACCCTATTATTACCTACTGTCCGAGCACAAAAAAGGTGCAATAACGAGGAGTTGTGAGTGTCGCAACAAAAAAACGGTTCTACCCCCGGTTCCATGACGGGTTCAAGTGATTCATCTAGCCCATCTGGTCTCAGCTACCGGGATGCCGGAGTCGATATTGACGCCGGAAATGCGCTAATTGAACGGATTAAACCATTAACCAAAAAAACCATGCGACCCGAGGTACTGGGTAATTTAGGTGGATTCGGTGCCTTGTTCGAGCTGGATCTGAGCAAATATGAGGCACCGGTACTAGTTGCCGGCACCGATGGCGTGGGCACCAAGTTGAAATTAGCCTTGCAACTGGACATTCATGACACCGTTGGTATCGACCTGGTGGCAATGTGTGTGAATGACCTGATTGTCCAGGGTGCTGAGCCCCTCTTCTTTCTTGACTACTATGCGACCGGCAAGCTCAGTATCGATGTCGCTACGGGCGTTATCGCTGGAATTGCCAAAGGCTGTGAGATCTCCGGCGCCGCTTTAATCGGTGGTGAAACCGCCGAGATGCCAGGTATGTACGATGCCGGTGATTATGATCTGGCTGGATTCTGTGTCGGTGCCGTCGACAAGGCCAAAGTCATTGACGGCCAGTCAGTAAGTGCGGGCCAGGCTATCATTGGACTGACTTCAAGCGGCCCCCATTCCAATGGCTATTCATTGATTCGAAAAATCATCGACCACGTCAAGGCCGATGTAAACCAGGACTTCCACGGCAGACCATTGGGTGAAGCCCTGCTTACGCCAACCCAGATTTACGTTAAACCGTTGTTGGCCTTATTTGAAAAAATTAAGGTCCATGCCCTGGCGCATATTACTGGTGGTGGCTTATTGGAAAATATCCCACGCGTGTTGCCACAAAATACTCAGGCTGTGATCAATAAAGACAGTTGGCAACGAGCCCCCATCTTTGACTGGTTACAGGAAAACGGCAACGTCGCTGATGATGAAATGTATCGTACATTTAATTGTGGTATCGGTATGACATTAATCGTTGATCAGGCTGATGTTGAGACAACCATCCAACAATTTAGTGATGATGACTTCGATGCCATACTCATCGGTCAGATCGAAGCACACTCAGGTGAACCTCAGGTCATTATTAAATAAGATATGGCCTCACCTCTAAAGCTTGTTGTACTCATCTCTGGTAATGGCAGTAATCTGGGCGCGATCATTAAAGAAATTCAGCAAGGTTCTCTCGATGCCGAGATCGTTGAGGTGCTTAGCAACCGTTCTGACGTCTACGGTTTAACCCGAGCAAAAGAGGCCAATATCCCCGCATCAGTGATCGACCACAATGATTATACAAGCCGTGAAGATTTCGATCAGGCCTTGATCCATAAAATCGATCAACACAAACCTGATCTCATAGTACTTGCCGGCTTTATGAGAATACTCAGTGATGGCTTTGTTGAGCATTACATGGGAAAGTTAATCAACATCCACCCTTCGCTGTTACCCAAATACCAGGGATTGAACACCCATCAACGTGTGCTGCAAGCAGGCGATTCTGAGCACGGCGCCACCGTGCACTATGTGATACCAGAATTGGACAACGGACCTGTTATATTGCAGGCTAGAATTCCTGTGCTGGAAGGAGATGATGCAAACTCACTCAAAGAACGCATACATCGCCTCGAACATCAGCTCTACCCTGAGGCGATTCGACGCATCGCCGCTGGTCAGGTTACGTTCAGGAAGGGCGTGGTTTACTACGACAATGCAGAAATCAACCATGAACAGCAGCAGTTCAAAGTTGATATTGATTAGACCGCTTACAGGAGTAGCGACTAGCATGAATTCTAGCCTAAAAGCCTTTCTATCTATCCTGCTGCTCAACCCCCTGCTGGTTGCGCCAGTGTCTAGCTTAGCTGCGGGATTAGTGGATTCTGGCTATACCGCCACGTATGAAGTCCTGCACAACGAATTCTACCTGGGCGACGCGGTTCGTACCCTTAATAAAACTGACAATGGCTGGCTGTATCGTTCCCACACTGCACCCAAAGGCGTCGCCAGCGCCTTTGTTTCAGATGTCATTGATGAATCAAGCTCGATTCAACGTTTAGACGATACTGTGCGGCCGAATCTTTATACTTACCATCAACATAGTGGTAAAAAAGAAACCAAATTCCAACTGGAGTTTGATTGGGATAGCACAACATTAACAAACACCCACAACAAACAAACTTCTGCTCTCAAAGCAGGCACGCATGACTTACTCAGTTTTACGCTTCAACTCATGCTTGATTTACAGGATGGGAAAAAATCGGTCGCCTACACGATCGCTGATAAAAAGCGGATCGATACGTACCAGTTGAAGCTAACAGGAAAAGAACAAATTGAAACGTCGATGAAAACATTTGATGCGGTTAAATTGGTGAGCAATAAAATACGCAACAAGATGCAGTTTATTATCTGGTGCGCACCCGAGCTCGGTTATCTGCCGGTGATGGTGAAGAAAATTGAAGAAGATGGCGATGAATCAATTCTCGAGTTAAAATCGGTTAAACTTGCAAAATAGCAACTGTCATAAAGCTTTCCAGCTCTCGCACCACCCACTTATACAGTAATAAAGGTTATTTATCGAAATAACACCCGTTAATTCACAATTACCCGGGCAGAATAGAGATAAATATGTATACTTAAGAAAAAAACGTTATCAATAAACATAATAATAATGAAAATACTCGTCGTTGATGATCATGCACTATTCCGTGAAGGCCTGTGCCACGTGCTACAAGGCCTGGATGATCAGGTCACTATCTTAGAGGCCTCTGATCATGACAGTGCTATCCAGCATTTATCTGAAAATCCCGATCTGGATTTAGTGTTGCAGGATCTCAATATGCCAGGCAAGGATGGGTTCATGGGATTAGATACATTTTCCAAGGATTACCCAACAATACCGGTTGTTATTCTCTCAGCCTCGGATCGACGCAGTGATATCCAACGTGCCCTGGATGCCGGTGCCATGGGTTACATCCTGAAAGAAAGTAACAGTACAGTGATGCTTAATGCTTTGAAATTAGTCTTGGAGGGTGAGATCTACGTACCCCAGGTGATGGCACAACATAGTTCACCAGAACAACACGACAACAACACCCCCGATCTGACACCACGACAATTAGACGTACTTAGGATGATGGTACAAGGTCATGCAAATAAGGTGATTGCCGCCGAACTGGACATCGCCGAAGCCACGATCAAGATGCATGTGACGGCTATTTTCAAATGCCTTGGTGTCAGCAATCGCACCCATGCGGCGATAGTGGCAGAGAAGTTGGGGATTTTTATTGCTTAATAGCTTGTCAGATGAATTCTGGCAGTTAAGTAGCTTCAGAGTCACTTCGTACATGCATACTACGCAAAAAGGCACGTAGCTTTGCTGGCGCCACCGGTTTGTGCAGAACCTGAAAACCACTGTTATTGACCTCGCGTAACTCATCAACCGAGGTATCACCAGTCGCAATCAATGCGGGGATATCTTTGTCATACTCAGCATGGATCGCGTTAATCACTTCAATACCCGTCTTATATTCACGCAGGCGGTAATCGGCGATGATTCCATCTGGTGTGCGACTTTGTTGTCGAAGTAAATTCAAAACCTCACACTCATCTGCAGCACTAATAACTTCGTACCCCCATTGCTCCAACAGGTTTTGCATGCCTTCACGAATACTGGCCTCGTCATCAATGACGATGATGAGTTCGTTAGTAACTTGTCGGGCGGCTTTGTTAATATCTGGAGTATCTTCACTCTTTTCTGCAACATCATGTGCCTGCGGCACACAAACAGAAAAAGTCGAGCCTTTACCAGATTGTGACTCAACACGAATAGTGTGGCCTAATAGCTTTGCAGTACGTTGCACGATAGCAAGCCCCAATCCCAGGCCTTTACTTCGATCGCGCTCGGGATTACTCAATTGGTGAAATTCGTCGAATATGGCTTCCAGGTTTTCCTCTGTTATACCCAAGCCAGTATCGATGATATTGATCGTGATGTCATTGCCATCTGAAACGCATGACACTTTAATTTCACCGCTATCTGTATAGCGAATTGCATTGGAAATGTAATTACGTAAAATTTGCTCCAACTGCGTCATATCACTATGCACAGCATAAACACAAGCAGGACAATCAATGCGCAGACCTTTTTCTTTAGCAAGTGGATCAAAGTCATTAATAAGCTTATCGAATAAGGGCTGTAGGTAAAAATCGGTTTTTTCCACCTGTATCACACCTGCATCCAGTCGTGATATATCGAGCAAGGCATTAAACAGATTCTGCAACGCATCAACAGATGCCTTTATTTGATCCACCACTTTTCGCACCTTTGGATATTGGATGGACTCATCCAGCACCGAAGTAAATAGCGTCAGGGCATGTAAGGGTTGGCGTAAATCGTGGCTGGCCGCAGCCAGAAATTTAGATTTAGTAATATTTGCCTGTTCTGCTTCATGTTTTTGCTCTTGTAACTGCTTAACCAGATCAACATTCTCAAACCGCAATCTTAGCGTTTCGATTAATCCACGATTATTAATAACAGCGAAGTATGATAAAGCCATGAGAGCAACGAGCAGCATGATTCCAAGTGATATGTGGATCGTCCCCCCTGAATAAAATAACTTGGCGGTTAGGGGTAGTAGTGATGCTGGAAAAAAGGCGAAAACAGTTGGCAGGTAAGCGCTATTAGTTATGACAGACCCGGTACCCATGCCAAACAGGGTAACCGCAAGAAATAATTGAAATGGGATTTCTCCCTGAGGAAAAAACAGCACACCGCTTAACCCCCAGAGCAATCCTGACATGCCAGCTCCTACGGTAAAATAGGCAGCAAACTTTTTGGCATTTTCAGCGTTAAACGTTTTTCGATAATGTATACCCATCGCATAGCGCGCCATTAAAACGATTAGCATCACGCTAAACCAAGCAATCACTACTGTATGTGAAATTGTATCCCAAAATGCAAACGACAGAGCAAAACTGGCTGCTACGCTGGCAATAATATTAGTCACTGAGCCTCGATATAGTGCTCGTATTTGTTCAACCAATATTTCTTTATCCAGATCGGTCAGGTTATTTTTATTAGCTAACGTCATGGTAACTATCCTCTCACAAGTAAGCGCAATATTCCCCCTGTTTTTCGGTAATACCCGTCGACTACAGACTAAAGTCTGTAATCACTATCGACTAATGTCTAGGCTCGCTACCGACCTTTGGCCAATAGGCAGACCCATCTAGGCCGTCCACAATTACGACAGAATATAAAACGCATGTTGTAAGGCAAACGGCATTGATTCATTAACGGCCTGCTCCCGTCCTTCGCAACATAACCTTTAACGTTAATGAGGAGAATTCCAATGCTAACGAAAAATGCATTGCTTACGTTACCTAAACATCTAACTGCCAGTGTTTGCCTGGCTTTTATGCTGACAGCTTGTGGTGGTGGCGGAGAGACAGGTAACACGGGCAACACGAATGAAAACAAAGATATCCCTGTGTCGACTTATGTGATGACGGATATACATTTTGGTAACTCGTTAGTAGCTTCAGCCTACGGTGGCAGGCCTATACAAGAAAGGCAAAATATTTTGGAGTCCTATGAGACCTATCCTGGCTTTCATCATGAAGCATATAATGACCGAAAGCAGGGACAATGGCGTTGGGAGTATGTGTTAACGGGAGAGGATGGGCATGATTATTACCACATCCGAGATAGAAGCGAGAATTTGGCAATTGTTGCAAAAACCATTAATTTGATTAGATACTCTCTTTTGGGTGAGCAAGAAATTGTTGGGCAAAAAGATGTGATTGCCCATACCGTAGCTGATTTCCATGATGAGGGCGCATTGTGGAGAAAGGAAGTGGTAGATTATCCCGAGCCAATCTCGGCGTTCTATATTATAAACAAGAAATACGAACAAGCACTCGTTGCCGACGACACGGCGAATGGTGATATTTTTTTCCCAGTTATACCTTACATCGTGCTTGGTGATGTAGCAGCTGGAAGCTACAATCCCGGGGCATGGTGGCGGTTCGATGAGGTAGATTTTGGAGACAAGCAAGCTGAATATTCCGGCATGTCATTTCGCCTGACCGATGTGAAACATAATCTTGCGATGGTAGCGGGTGATGTTGGCGACAACAACGTGTATCACCAATCTCCAAACAGAAGGACCAATGCGGAATGGCAAATAAAACCCCAACCATCAACAGCAAATTGCCCGGGCGAGTTTGGTACCTGGAATCACATTACAGACCGTAAACATGGTTATGCTCTGGTCGCCGGCGATGTCAATGATAATAATGTTTATCATCAGACGATCGCAGGTAGAGATAATGAACTTTGGAAGTTAGAGCCACTCGATGATGGTAGTTACCACGTCATTGATTGTAAACATGGCGAGGCATTGGTCGCTGGTGATAATGCTGACAACAACACATATCACCAACTACCTAATGGGCGTCTTAACGCGCAATGGAACATAACAGAAATCGTTCCACTCGATTCTATGAATCAAGAAGAACATATTGCATTAGGTTACACAAAAACAGATGAAGAGCTAGAAACATTACTCGATGCCTATTCTCCACAGTGGCGATTCTATGGAGATGAGTATCTATTTCCTGTCGATGTCGAAAGCCATTTAACTACAGACATAAATCCATTGTCACCTGATAAAACACGCGTTTGTAGAGACGATAAATGGAGACTCAGTTATGCCCCTACTGCCTTTCTCGGCGGGTCATATAGTAATGCGAAGACGGTAGGAATTGTCGAGCAAATCGCTGGTGGTTATAACCTGACTTACTATTTGTACTATCCGTATAATGTTGCGAACGATTTTATCAATAGCCATGATCATTACGGTGATTGGGAACGTGCGACGATTACCTTCCTGTGGGAAGAAAGCGACAATATTAAGTATCTAAAACCCTACAGTCTAACGACTGAGGCACATGGCAATAAGTGGAAGGTGCTTTGGGATGTTGGTGAGGTTTGGTTAGACCTTGGTAGCCCTAGCATCAACGAGGTTGGTGAAACAATCTATCCACCAATGGTTTTTGTGGCTGAAAACTCCCATGGTACTTATCCGAATACAAAACATGAACGAGCGATTTTTGACGCTCCGTCAGAAGATAGCACAAACCGAACATGTGTTGATGCTTGGAGTCATTGGTTTTGTGATTACATTGAAAGAAGTAGTTATGCAATCAGATATCCGACGCTTGCACTCAGGGCTATCTCTAATACAAATGGGTTAGAAAAAATTGTTTATCTAGGTACGGACCAGACACCGCCATGGCTGAATCAAAATTATCAGTGCAGCACAGAGGATGTCAGTCCTGCCCCCGCTATGGGCCCGATTTATCGTTGGGGAAGTGACGTCGTCTGCGATTGGTATGGTTGTAGTAATGAAGGACCAACAGGGCCATTCGATAAGAAGATATGGGGCTGGTATGACAAGTCATAGTTAAAAACATGGAGGGGCGGTGACAATGTAAAATTCTTCTCTGTTGTCACTGACCCCATTGGTTTTTTAATCTTATATTAAGAGTCAAAGTTAATTTAAGTATCACAACAGACATACCCAAATATAAAGACTAACAATAACGAGGATGAAAACGATGAAACATCGCAAACATTTTAAATTGAAGCACACGACGAAGAGATTGGCTGGATTGCTCGGCATTGGCACACTCGTGGTGCTCTTCTCCACATCCTGTGCACTCACGAAACCAACAATAACCCCAGATGCCTACGCGAAGAGTGTCGGCAAGAAACAGATGAAGGCGGATGAGGACGTATGCTTTAAGTACGGAATGGACGAGACACACCGACTGCTTGTGGAGCTACTGACCGGTGATCAGAAAGTTGGCGATGACTTGGGTAGGGAAATGGCGGCGGGTAGTACCGCGCACGAAATGGTTAAGATAAAAGGCGGTAGCTCGGCAAAAGCCGACGCCGTGGGTGAAGTGGTTGAAATGCTCTTCTCGTCCAACGATCCTAACACTGAAGACGAGAGAATGTTGGCCAAATACCTCGGCATCGAGGGTGGGCTCGGCGCTGGTTTCACTCCTACGCTACATCTGCGGAACACCTGTCTCCGACGGAAGGGATATAAGGTCGAACAATTCGAGGAAGATGGTAAGGGAATGCACTATTTAGAGCGGGAACCTAGGGCGCGGATAGTATTACGCGAAGATGATGGCACGCAGAAAGTGTTATACGAGTACATACCATACAGCCAGCGCGGTAAGTGATTGTTAAGCAACGGCAAGGGACTGCCACCATCATGAAAATACTGATTATCGATGACCATGCCCTGTTTCGTGAAGGTCTGCACTATGTCCTGGGTGAACTGGGCACAACGATCACCATCTTGGAGGCGGCTGATTTTAAGCAGGCCATGCAACATGTTTCTACCAATCCCGATCTGGATTTGGTGTTACTCGATCTGGATATACTGGGAAAAGATGGATTAACAATTTTGCACTTATTGGCAAAAGCCTATCCAACTATGCCGGTGGTGATTCTCTCAGCCACAAATCAAGCGAGTGATATTCAACGCTCCCTGGATGCCGGTGCTATGGGTTATATTCCGAAAGACAGTGGCAGGACAGTTATGCAAAAGGCCCTGCGTCAGGTTTTATCTGGGGGTATCTATGCACCCTCTAATAAAATGGCTGGAGATTTGGCAGCAGAACAATAAGTTCCTTACACACGAACCTTAATGGAGACTACAGATCTGCTGACTTACGTCTTGGGGAGCGTAACGCCTTCTTGCCCCTGATACTTGCCACCCCGATCTTTATAAGAAGTCTCACACACCTCATCAGACTCAAAGAACAACATCTGTGCTACACCCTCGTTCGCATAAATCTTGGCAGGCAATGGTGTTGTGTTAGAAAATTCCAGCGTTACATGCCCTTCCCACTCAGGCTCTAGCGGTGTGACATTGACGATAATGCCGCAACGTGCATAAGTCGACTTACCAAGACATACCGTCAGGACACTTCGAGGGATACGAAAATATTCAACTGTCCTGGCCAGGGCAAATGAGTTAGGAGGAATGATGCAAACATCGCCCTGGAAATCAACGAAGCTGTTTTCAGAAAAGGCTTTGGGATCGACTATCTCTGAATTGATATTGGTGAAAATCTTAAACTCATCTGCGCAACGCACGTCGTAGCCATAGCTGGATGTCCCATAAGACACGATTCGGCCACTCCCGTTTTCACGTACCTGCCCCGCCTCAAACGGCTCAATCATTTTATGTTCGCTCGACATACGGCGAATCCAGTTATCTGACTTGATGCTCACTTAGGTCTCCCAAAATCCCTATCCTAAAAAATCAGGCGGCATTATAAACGAAAAAGGCTCCGTATAACGGAGCCTTTTTTCTTTACCGAACTTAATCAGGAAATTAAGTATTCTGAATCACGATTTTGGGGAAAGCCGCCGAATGATCTTTAGCTCGTTTGGACAATTTCGCAGCAACACGGCGACCAATCTCTTTATAGATTTCAGCAATACGACCATCTGGCTCGGCAGCCACTGAAGGCTTACCTTCATCCGTTGAGGTACGGATACTGATATCCAGAGGCAAAGAGCCCAACATCGCGACATCGTACTGGTCGGCCATACTCTGACCACCACCCGAGCCAAAGATATGCTCTTCATGGCCGCACTCAGAACAGATATGGGTGCTCATATTTTCAATGATGCCCAATACCGGTACTTCAACCTTTTCAAACATCTTCAGACCCTTACGCGCGTCTAACAGAGCGATGTCCTGAGGTGTAGTGACGATCACCGCACCAGTCACAGGTACTTTCTGTGCCAGGGTCAACTGAGTGTCACCCGTACCTGGTGGTAAGTCGATAATTAGATAATCGACGTCTTTCCACTGGGTATCGTTTAATAACTGTTCCAGGGCCTGGGTGACCATAGGACCACGCCAGATCATTGGGGTCTCTTCATCGACCAGGAAGCCGATGGACATAGCTTGCAAGCCATGGCTATTCAGAGGTTCGAGGCTCTTGCCATCTTTTGAGTCAGGCTGTTGATTGATGCCCAGCATACGCGGCTGACTAGGACCATAGATGTCCGCATCCAGGATACCAACCGTGGCACCTTCTGCAGCTAAGGCCAGCGCCAGGTTAACAGAGGTTGTTGATTTACCCACACCACCTTTACCTGAGGCAACGGCAATAATGTTCTTCACACCGGGGATGCTCTTCACGCCTTTTTGCGCTGCATGAGAGTCAATCTTGTGAGAAATGTTAATACTTACTTCGTCTGCACCCAGGTCACTTAGGGTATCTTGTAATTTCTTGGTTAGATCAGCTTTGTAGCCATCTGCCGGGAATCCCAGCTGGACGTCAATAGTCACTTTACCGCCGTCTACCTTGATGTCCTTGACGCTTTTGCTGCTAACTAAATCTGCTTCGAGATAAGGATCGATATAAGTTTTGAGCTTTTCTTCGACCGCTTGCTGAGTGAGTGCTGCCATGATTATATCCTGTCTATATTTATGGTTTAATACCTGAGCAATTTGCTCGGGAACGTGATTCTACACAATTCTTTCAGATTTTCCTAATATACTCTGAAAGCCGCCAAAAATCAGGGATTTACTGGCTTAAATCGGGCAATCCTGATAAGTTACGCCCTCTTTTAAGTCCGCAAATTCGACACTATATGCCTAAAAAACAACGACATATTCTGGTTACCAGTGCCTTACCCTATGCCAATGGCTCAATCCACATTGGCCACCTGGTCGAATACATCCAGACCGATATATGGGTGCGTTTCATGAAAATGCAAGGACACCAATGTACCTATGTCTGTGCTGATGATGCCCACGGCACTCCGATTATGCTCAATGCTCAAAAACTCGGCATTAGCCCCGAGGAATTGATCGCCAATACCGATAAAGAGCACCGTGCCGACTTTGCCGAATTCAACATTGGCTTCGATAATTTTCATTCAACCCATTCGGATGAAAACCGTGAGCTGGCGGAAATGATTTACAAGCGTAATCGTGATGCCGGACACGTGCATTCGAAGACAATCGAACAGTACTACGACCCGGAAAAAGAGATGTTCCTGCCGGATCGTTTTATCAAAGGTGAGTGTCCCAAATGTGGCGCCGCCGATCAGTATGGCGACAACTGCGAGGTCTGTAGTGCCACCTACTCACCCACTGATCTGAAAAATCCTTTTTCAACCGTGTCCGGCGCCAAACCGGTAATGAAAGAGACCGAGCACTTCTTTTTCAAGCTTGGTGAGTTCGAGACCATGCTAAAAGAGTGGACCGGTAGCGGCAAGATTCAGGACAGCATTGCCAAAAAGCTTAACGAGTGGTTCGAATCAGGTCTGCAAGACTGGGATATCTCTCGAGACGCCCCTTACTTTGGCTTTGAGATTCCAGATGCACCGGGTAAATACTTTTATGTCTGGCTGGATGCGCCGATTGGTTACATGGCCAGCTTTAAACATCTCTGCGAGCAGCGAGACGATCTGGACTTCGATGATTACTGGAAGGCAGATAGTGATAAAGAGGTGTACCACTTTATTGGTAAAGACATTGCCTACTTCCATACCCTGTTTTGGCCAGCGATGCTACACGGCGCCAACTTTAGAACCCCGAGTGGTGTGTTCTGTCATGGCTTTTTGACTGTCGATGGCACCAAGATGTCCAAGTCGCGTGGCACCTTTATCAAGGCACGCACATACCTGGATCATTTGAATCCCGAATACCTGCGCTATTACTTTGCAGCAAAATTAAGTAACGGCATCGAAGATATCGATCTAAACCTGGAAGACTTCGCTGCACGCGTTAACTCAGACCTGGTTGGTAAAGTCGTTAACATCGCCAGTCGTTGTGCAGGCTTCATCAAGAAAAAATTCGACGGTAAGCTGGCAAGTACCTGCACCGAACAAGACCTCTATCAAAAGTTTGTGGATGCCGGCACTGAGATCGCCGAGTTATTTGAAGCGCGTGAATTCTCACAGGCCATTCGTAAAATTATGGCCCTGGCCGATCAGGCAAATCAGTATATCGATGCTGAAAAACCCTGGGTAATGATCAAAGAAGAAGGCAAAGAACAACACGTTCAAAACGTCTGTAGTGTGGGGTTGAACTTGTTCCGGGTCCTGCTCTGTTATTTAAAGCCCGTAATACCGACACTCGCCGAACAATCGGAAGCATTTTTGAATATTGAACCGATGGTCTGGGACAGCATTTCCAAGCCACTGGTTGATCACCAGATAAATAAATTCAAACCACTGATGACACGCATCGAAAAAGAAAAGGTCGACGCCATGGTAGAAGACTCAAAAGAAACACTTGCAGAAACCACCAAGCATAAAGGACAACCGCCTAAGTCTGAAACGCTACCCTCTGACTCACTGGCTCCTGAAATTGAGTTCGAAGACTTCGCCAAAGTGGATTTGCGTATCGCTAAGATTGTTAAAGCCGAACATGTCGAAGGTGCCGACAAATTGTTACAGTTAACTTTAGACATCGGCGATCAAACCAAGAATGTCTTCGCCGGTATTAAAAGCGCTTATTCACCCGAAGACCTGGAAGGCAAACTCACGGTTATGGTCGCCAACCTCAAACCACGCAAAATGCGCTTTGGTGTTTCAGAAGGAATGGTACTTGCCGCTGGACCGGGTGGAAAAGATCTGTGGGTTCTTCATCCTGATGATGGAGCGCAACCCGGAATGAAAGTTAAATAAAGACTTGTTTCGTCCCTCTGGGACGACTTACTTTCTTGTCGCAACAAGAAAGAAAAGTATCTCGCTTCAGCAAAGCGAAATAGGAATATAATATTCGGAAAGAGGAAAAGCCCCTTACCCATATAAAATACCCGTTGTATCCAACCCGCATCCCCCTTACTCTATATATATGAAAGAATATGCACTCATTCTGGTCAGCACGATCCTGGTCAATAACTTCGTTTTAGTGAAGTTTCTCGGCCTGTGCCCCTTCATGGGTGTATCGCGTAAACTAGAGACTGCGACCGGCATGGCATTGGCGACGACCTTCGTGCTAACCCTGTCTTCGGTACTGAGTTATCTGGTCAGCAGTTATCTGCTTGTTCCTTTTGGTCTCGAATATCTGGATATTATTGCCTTTATTCTGGTCATCGCCGGTGTGGTGCAATTGACCGAGATGATTGTCCACAAGGTCAGCCCGCTGCTTTACCAGGTACTGGGTATCTTTTTACCGCTCATCACCACGAACTGCGCGGTGTTGGGTGTGGCGCTACTCAACATTCAAAAAGAAAACACCTTCATTGAATCATTCCTTTACGGCTTCGGTGCCTCAATAGGCTTCTCATTGGTTTTGATCCTGTTCGCCGCGATGCGTGAACGAATCAATGTTGCCGATGTACCCGCTCCGTTTAAAGGTGCTGCGATTGCGCTAATCACCGCTGGGCTCATGTCGATGGCCTTTATGGGCTTCTCAGGTTTAGTGCAAGGATAGTTATGTTAGAAGCGATTCTTGTTCTGGCGGGGCTGGCCATTGTCTTTGGGCTACTACTTGGTTTTGCCGCTATTCGATTCAAGGTCGAAGGTGATCCCGTGGTGGATCAAATTGACGCCATTCTTCCCCAGACCCAATGCGGTCAATGTACCTATGCCGGTTGTCGCCCCTATGCCGAGGCCATCGCCAACGGCGAGGCAGATATCAATCAGTGTCCTCCAGGAGGTGAACAAGTCATTCTTGAACTCGCCGACTTGCTGGATCGTGAGCCCAAGCCACTGAGCGAAGAACATGGCGTCGAAAAAGAAACTAAAACTGTGGTCGTCATTGATGAGGAGGTTTGCATTGGTTGTACCCTGTGCATACAGGCCTGTCCAGTTGACGCCATCCTCGGTGCGGCAAAACAAATGCATACCGTGATCGCCGAAGAGTGCACAGGTTGTGATTTATGTATCCCTCCCTGCCCGGTTGATTGCATCCATATTGTCCCTGTCGAAGAGACACTTGAGACCTGGACATGGCCTTATCCCGCTGATGAGTCACAAGACGAGTCAGACCAGGAACCGGTAGAGGGGGCCAACCATGCGTAAATTAACTTCATTCCATGGTGGCCTAAAACTCAATGGGCATAAAAAGATGTCGTTACAGGAACCGATCATTACTGCGGACATCCCTGACGAACTGATTCAGCCCTTACACCAACATATCGGTGAAGCGGCCAGTCCCATTGTGGAAGTCGGTGAGCATGTAAAAACGGGACAAATCATTGCGCATGCAGAAGGTTTTGTCAGCGCGCCAGTGCATGCGGCAAGTTCAGGTACAGTGACAGCCATAGAGCATCGTTCAATTGCCCATCCTTCCTCGATAAAAGATACCTGTATTGTTATCCAGACGGATGGCAAAGATGAGTGGACAGAAACCACTCCTCACGCAGAAGACTATAAACGGATGGATCCTTCTGGTTTACGGAATCTAATCCGAGATAGTGGCATCGTAGGGCTCGGTGGCGCAGGCTTTCCAACTTTCATAAAACTCAATCCTGGCCCTAAAAAAAGCATAGACACCCTGATTTTGAACGGTGCTGAATGCGAACCCTACATCACTTGCGATGCAGCAATAATGAAAGAGCGCCCTAGAGAAATTATTGATGGCCTGTTGATTATGCGTCATGCCTTGCAGGCGAAAGTCTGTTTGATAGGCATCGAAGATAATAAGCCTGAAGCCATCAAGGCCATGCAGGAAGCGTTGACCTTGCAGGAAAAAACCATTGTTGAGGTGATAACCATTCCAACCGTCTACCCTGCTGGCAGCGAAAAACAACTCATTAAAACACTAACCGGCATCGAGCTGGGGGCGAATCAGTTGCCAGTGCATAATGGCATTGTCGTTCACAATGTTGGAACCGCTGCTGCAGTCGGCCATGCGATCTTGCAGGGTAAACCACTTATATCACGAATTGTTACGGTAACAGGACTGCCTATCGATAAGCCCTGTAATTACGATGTACGTATCGGCACGCCAATGCTGTCCTTACTAAGGCAAGCAGAACTACAATCACACAAAATGGAACGCCTGATTATGGGTGGACCAATGATGGGTTTTGAAGTCACCGAACTTAAATCACCTGTAATAAAAACCACGAACTGTCTGCTTGCGCTGACAGAAGAAGAATTACCGACACAAACACAGGCAATGCCGTGTATTCGCTGTGGTGAGTGTACTCGAGTCTGTCCGGCCAATTTGCTGCCCCAGCAACTATACTGGCACGCCCGTGCGAAAGACTTTGACAAGTTACAAAAATATAATCTGTTCGATTGTATTGAATGCGGCTGCTGTACTTATGTTTGTCCAAGCCATATTCCACTGGTGCATTACTACCGTTTTGCGAAAACAGAAATCGATGCACAGGAACGTGATCGTAAGAAATCTGATATCGCGCGGCAACGACATGAGTTTAATCAATTCCGGGCTGAGCGAAAAAAACAGGATGATGAAGAACGTCGTCGCAAGAAAAAAGAATTGCTAAAAAAATCTCAACAAACTGATGAAAAGCAAGATGCCATAGCTGCAGCATTGGCAAGATCAAATGCTAAAAAGGCAGCAGCCCAAAAAGTTAATACCGATAATAAGGAAGCTAACGAGTGAGTAGCCTACACACATCACCACATACACTCTTCACAAACAGTGTAACCAGGGTAATGTTACTTGTGGTTGCCGCCATGGTCCCGGCGATGGTTGCCTACATTCACTTCTTCGGTTGGGGTATTCTCATCAATGCGACAATTTGTTTATTCACCGCCTTTAGCTGCGAAGCAGCGATGTTGCGCTTACGTAAGCGGCCTTTACTCCCATTTTTAACCGATGGCAGTGCGCTGGTCACTGCACTATTAATCGCATTCGCATTACCTCCAATACTGCCATGGTGGATCCCGGTATTGGCCACCGCCTTTGCCATTATCATCGCCAAGCATTTATACGGTGGCTTAGGTTACAACCCCTTTAACCCTGCCATGGCTGGCTACGCAGTCTTATTGATCGCCTTCCCAAAACAAATGACGGCGTGGCTGCCGGCACAAAGCGATCAAGCTTATAGTATGAGCTTTAGCGACAACCTTGGTTATAACTTGTTTAACGAATTACCCGCAGACACAAGTTATGACCTGTTAACCCAGGCGACACCGCTTGATATCGTTGAAGTGCAGACTGGACTCGGCAAGAGTATTGAAGAGATTGAAAATAGCTTTGTACAACTAAGTGGCTACTTTGGTACAGGTTGGGACTGGATTAGTCTGATGTTCCTGCTCGGAGGATTGTTCTTAATTTATAAACGTGTCATTACCTGGCATATTCCTGTCGCGATGCTTACCACACTCGCAGTGTTATCCGGTATTGCTTATTTGTTCAATGATCAAATTCATCCCGATCCACTGTTTCATTTATTAGGTGGTGCCACCATGATTGGCGCCTTCTTTATCGCAACCGATCCAGTCACTGCAAGCACGACACCGCGTGGCCGAATTGTGTATGGCATCGGAATTGGCATCATTACTTTTGTGATTCGCACCTGGGGCAATTACCCTGATGGGGTTGCCTTTGGTGTCTTATTAATGAATATTGCTGTACCCACTATTGATCATTACACACAGCCTCGTGTGTTTGGACATGACCTTGAAGATTAAGCAATGATTAAGAGACACTCATGACATCAATTAGTAAAAATATGTTTATCAACGCTGTCTTTCTTGGCATGTTCACCATTGCTGGTACTGCCATTGTTGCTTTTACTTTTGAAAAAACAGAACAGCGGATTGTAGATAACAAACGTGAATATAAATTACGGAAACTGCATGAACTCATCCCACCAGATATGCATGACAATGATCTCAATACCGACACCAAAATTGTCAGGGATGCGTTATTAGCGCGAGATATGGATATGACCGTCTATCGTGCACGTAAAAATAACAAACCGGTAGCCGCCATTATCGAATGTATCGCACCGGATGGTTATAGCGGAAAGATTCGCCTGTTGGTCGCAGTTAACGTTGACGGCACTCTAGCTGGCGTGCGTGTTACCGAACACCTGGAGACGCCAGGACTGGGTGATGCTATTGAGGCAAATAAATCAGACTGGATTAATATTTTCAAAGATAAATCACTGGATAAACCAGAACCAACACACTGGCGAGTTCGTCGTGACGGCGGTGAGTTTGATCAAATCACCAGCGCCACCATTACCTCGCGCGCCGTTGTAAAAGTCACCTATAATGTATTAGAGTATTTCAAGACTAACCAAAAGAGTTTGTTTAATTAAATTATGAGTGCATATCAAGACATCGTTAAAAATGGTCTCTGGAAAAATAATCCAGCCACCGTGCAGCTGCTTGGGCTTTGCCCGTTACTGGCGGTATCGAGTACCGTCGTCAATGCACTCGGCTTAGGTATTGCAACGATGTTAGTGCTTGTTGTCTCGAATGCAACGGTGTCACTGATTCGTAAATATGTGCGTGATGAAATTCGGATTCCTGTCTTTGTCGTCGTAATTGCCGTTGCCGTGACCATAATCAAGATTTTAATGCAGGCATTCTTTTATGATCTTTACTTAATCATCGGTTTGTTTGTTGCCTTGATTACAACTAACTGTGTCATCATCGCAAGGGCTGAAGCCTTTGCATCAAAGAACAACGTTATTCAATCCAGCCTGGATGGATTTTTTATGGGACTGGGTTTTACATTGGTCCTGATCATCCTTGGCGCCTTCCGCGAACTCATCGGATTCGGCACATTGTTCCAGCAAATGAGTCTATTGTTTGGAGAAGGTGCACACTGGCTACAAATAACCGTATTTGAAAACTATGATGGCTTCCTGCTCACCATCTTACCTCCCGGGGCATTCATTGGTCTCGGACTCATTATCGCCTTAAAAAATGTAATTGATAATCGCCTAAAACAAAAAGTTAGCGACGGCCTGCCACAAACTGCAACATAAAAGTTATTTCATCTTTATGACATAACCCCTAAACTCGCTTGAAAATAAGGAACAATAATAAAAACGGGATGGAACCTGTGTCATGCGTTTATCCGCCATTGCTATAAAACTATTACTCGTTGGTTTAGCGACTGCTGGTCTAATTAATATCTCATTACTACTGGGGCAGTATCAGTCTGAACAGATCGACCAGCAGTTAATCTCAACACTATATCAAAACGATCCTCGCTATTTTTATTACGCGCTCTTTAGTGTAGCCATCATCATTGCATTAATACTCTGGCAGAGCATGTCGCGTAAGCCGGTAAAATTTTATCAGCGCTTTCATGATATTGATTCACATGCTCTCGACAACAATAGTCAGCTCGCGCATGACTTTTATAAGGCAGCCTTATTTTATCGCGCTAAATATGGTCATAGACGTTATCTTCGTAACATTATTAAACACTTTGACTTTTTTTATGATTACCACAACTATGCACTCACCTGGATCGATGAAGTGGTTGGCCGTTGTGGTTCGCGAATTATCCCGGAACACTTTATTTTAGCCGCTATCACCTCCGGGCATATTGGGCGGGTCTTTTACTATGCTCACTACGCATCAGGTTTACCAGCATCTAACCTGAAGGCTAATTCACAGCTTTTATTTCACGATTGCGCAGAGAGCATAGAAATTTGGTCATATCACTCACGTAGCCCGCTCTGCAAAATACAGAAAAAATCGATCAAACTACAAACTGCTCATCGTCACCCAAACTATATCTCTGCCATCCTCTCCGGGACCAACCCAGGTGAACGTGACAAAATCATGGTCGAACTACGCTTCTTGACCCAGAGCCCAACCAATAGCAAACAACAACGTAGTGAAGCCGTAGCTAAACATATGCTGCATGAGTTTCATAAGTGGCTTAAGAAAATGTCGCGCACAAAATCGCGCTTTCAAGGTGATACAGGCATCGAAGTATCTGAGATCGTCAGCAATGATTCTATCTACACGACACCCCTGATTCGCCATCTTGAACAACTGGTTTATCGCAAAATCGATGCCTTTTATCCACGCTCGCGCTTACCGATTACTGATGCAAACATCCCTTTGGATGCACTGGTCTTATGTAAAGGGATTGGCCTGCTTGCCATAAGCGAAAAACATGAACAGGGTGAAATCACTTATAGTGGTGATCCCATCTGGTATCAGTATTTAGGTGACGACGCCTTTGAGCTAAAGAACCCTTGCCTTCAGGCCAAGCTCGCCAGGTCATCACTGAGCAACCTGCTGGCCACTCACAACCTCACTCGTTGGCCCATCACTAGCCTGGTCGTTTATAGTAAAGATGAAGCTAATTTGAACATGGCCATCGGCACTGCACGTTTACAATGTCATGTACTCAAATTAGGTCAGCTTGAACGATGGATCAGTAAGCACCAAACCCACCCAGAGATTCAATTTACACAGAATGATATCACCCTGTTTAATTCTATACTTGAGCAAAACCAGAACCTGTCTGGTGTAGTTTGATCCATCCCGCAATCCACACTAGAATCCATTCTCTTATATATAAAGTCAGCGCAATTGGGTACTACATGGATAAGGCGACTATAACCAAGATATTTTCACGTCTCAAAAAGCACAACCCTGCCCCCACTACCGAGCTTGAATACAAAACTCCCTTCCAGTTGCTGATCGCCGTAATGTTGTCGGCCCAGGCTACAGACAAAAGCGTTAACAAGGCCACCAAAGAACTATTCAAGGTTGCAGGCACACCTCGAAAAATGCTCGATCTCAAAGAGTCTGGAGTTAAAAAACATATTAAGACCATCGGCCTATTTAATACCAAGGCCAAAAATGTCATTAAGACCTGTAAGATCCTGCTGGATGAGCACAAGGGCAAGGTTCCGGAAGAGCGCAAGGCGCTGGAGGCATTACCAGGCGTCGGTAGGAAGACCGCAAACGTGATCCTTAACACCGCCTTTGGACAACCCACCATCGCCGTTGATACCCATATCTTCCGGGTAAGCAACCGGCTTGGTATCGCACCTGGTAAAAATGTCCTCGAGGTGGAACAAAACCTCCTTAAAAATGTCCCTAATGCCTATATGCAAGATGCCCATCACTGGCTGATCTTGCATGGTCGCTATACCTGTATTGCAAGAAAGCCGCGATGTGGCAGCTGTGTACTGGAAGATCTCTGCCCGTTTGAGGAAAAAACAACCGAATAAGGTGCCTAATAGCAGAAATCTGAACGACTTGTGAATCAAGTCATAACATTTCTATAAAATCTTACAGTTGCGTCTATATTTTGTGTGAACTTTACTTAAAATCGATATTCAAAGCATGTAAGTTTGAACAATAAGAGTTTTGGTTGAATCCAACCACCTGCCTGATGCGTATATTGGCTATCCCTGACGCGTAACAGGATTTTAATAAAGGGATGGCTAACTATTCCTAACTACGGAGAGAACGACAATGTCTAAAGAAACTAAAATCTTGAAACCTTTATCAATTGCTATCGGTGCAACCTTTGCTGTATCTATGGCAGCAAGCAACATTGCTTCTGCAGCCCCTGCTGGTGACAACCCATTTGCAATGAGCGAATTGGAAAGTGGCTACATGCAAGTTGCCGGTAAAGACGGTAAGTGCGGTGAAGGCAAGTGTGGCGGCGACAAAAAGAAAGATAAAGAAGGTAAGTGCGGCGAAGGTAAAAAGAAAGACGGTAAGTGCGGCGAAGGTAAGTGCGGCGAAGGCAAGAAAGATAAGAAAGAAGGTAAGTGCGGCGAAGGCAAGTGTGGTGGCAAGAGCTAATCACGCGAGCTAAGTATCCATGAAAACTCAACATCGGAAAAACAATCCATATCGTTTTCATGGCGCAGGACTAGGTCTGCGGCGGGACATTATGCACCCGCTCGCAGACTCCTTTCCTTCGCAGGTTAACTTTCTTGAAGTGGCGCCCGAAAACTGGATCGGTGTCGGTGGCCAGCAGGGTAAGTTATTCCGCAAATTCACAGAGCAACACGACTTTGTTTGTCATGGACTATCCCTGTCAATCGGGTCACCTGCTCCACTTGATGAAGCATTTCTGCATAAACTCAAACGCTTTTTGAAAGACCATGATATACGTCTTTACAGTGAGCATCTGAGTTACTGTAGTGACGATGGTCATCTCTATGACCTGATGCCTATCCCTTTTACTGAAGAAGCTATCCATTACGTCGCAGAACGCATCCGACGCGTTCAGGATATTCTCGAACAGCCCATTGCGATGGAAAACGTGTCATATTACGCGGCCCCAGGTAAGCAAATGGAAGAGATCGACTTTCTAAATGCAGTCTTGACTGAAGCTGACTGTCAGTTGCTACTCGACGTGAACAACATCTATGTCAACAGCATTAATCATAGTTACGACCCACTCGATTATTTAAAGGCGATTCCAGAAGAGCGGATTGCCTATATTCATATCGCGGGACATTACGATGAGGCCGATGATCTTAAAGTCGACACTCACGGTGCAGATGTAATTGATCCCGTCTGGGATCTGCTCGACAAAACCTATGAATTGTATGGCGTGATTCCCACGCTTCTAGAACGGGACTTCAATATCCCGCCTATCCCTGAATTATTAGAAGAAATCGATACCATCCATAACATTCAGGATAAATGGAAAGCAGAAGAAGACAGTCATGCACAGCAAGGCTGAGCAACCCTCATTTAAAGAACTCCAGTACGCCTTTACCCAACATGTGCGTAATCCGGCAAAACATCCTCGACCAGAAGATGTCGAAGCACGTCGTATGAACATCTACAACGAATTGTTATATAACAATGTTGAAGATTTTATGCAGAACGCCTACCCGGTTCTCCGAGAAATCACCCCTGATGAAAAATGGCACCGCATGATTCGAGATTACTTTGAGCATCATCATGCCACCACACCTTTGTTTCAGGAGATGCCACGTGAGTTTCTAAAATACCTCATGCATGAGCGCGAGGCAGAGCAAGATGACTATCCATTCATGGCAGAACTGGCTCACTATGAATGGGTCGAGCTGGCATTAAGCGTCACAGATACAGAAATTGATTACACTAATGTCGATAGCAAAGGCGATTTATTAGATGGAATACCAGTCCTGTCTCCTAACGCATGGCCACTGAGTTATAATTTTCCCGTTCACAAGATTAGTCCAGAATATTTGCCTGATGAGCCTGATTCGCAAGCTACTCACCTGGTAGTTTACCGAGACCAGGAAGATGATGTGCATTTTCTGGAAATTAATGCCGTTACCGCACTTATGTTACAAATGCTAAGCGAAGATAAACAACTCACCAGTAAACAGATACTCACGCATATTGCTGAGCAACTCAATCATCCCAACCCGGATGTGGTCATTCAGGGTGGTTTGCAAATTTTATACGATTTGAAAAACCGGGGTGTCATTATTGGAGTGAACGATTCTCAATAACCCTGTCTAATCCTTTACAAAAATAACAGGAGAGAGACATGAATTTCTTTTTACAAATGCAAGGTCTGCTCGACAAGACCAAACAAGTCGATTTTCTTGCGCCATTACTACTACGAATATTTCTAGCGCCTATTTTGATTATTGCCGGCTTTGGCAAAATAACTAACCTGGAAGATACCGCGGCTTATTTTGGTAACCCTGATTGGGGTCTAGGTATGCCCTTACCTTATCTGATGGCTGTGTTAGCCGGCTACACAGAATTTCTAGGTGGCATTGCTATTCTCATTGGTTTGGCAACACGCTGGTTTGCCATTCCACTGATGTTCACCATGATCGTCGCAGCCGGTACTGCACATTGGCAGAATGGTTGGCATGCCCTGCCAGAACAGACTCTCACCGTACCCTGGGAATGGCGTATGGATAAGATTGAAGGCGCGGCTGAAAGAAAAGATAAAGCCCGAGAAATCCTAAAGGAACATAGTAATTACGACTATATCACTGAGCATGGAAGTATTACGGTATTAAAGAACGGTATTGAATTCGCAGCCACATACTTCTTGATGCTACTTGTACTCTTCTTTATGGGTGCTGGGCGATATGCCAGTATTGATTACTGGATAAAACAAAAATTTAACCCTGCTTGATATTTAAATAGCTCAATAAAAAAAGCCGGCTTTTTTAAGCCGGCTTTTTATTTTCGTTATAACTAACTTCTATTTATGTTTTCTTTGCGCGGCAATACGCAACCGCAGTGCATTTAGTTTAATAAACCCGCCAGCATCAGCTTGATCATAAGCACCCTCATCATCTTCAAAGGTAGCAATGGCTTCATCAAATAGACTGTCTGTCTTAGACTCACGACCTTCAATGATAACGTTACCCTTATACAATTTAACGCGGACCATGCCGTTCACAGTTTGCTGTGAGGCATCAATCATCTCCTGCATCATCACCCGCTCAGGGGCCCACCAATAACCGTTATAAATCAGGTTGGCATATTTAGGCATCAGCTCATCTTTTAGGTGGGCAACTTCGCGATCCAGGGTCAGTGATTCAATCGCACGATGGGCCTTTAGCATGACGGTACCAGCCGGTGTCTCATAACAACCGCGAGACTTCATACCGACATAACGATTCTCAACAATGTCTGCACGCCCTATCCCATTCTTGCCCGCAACACGATTCAGATATTCCATTACCTCAGCGGCCGACATGGCTTTACCATTGATCGCAACAATATCGCCTTTTTTATATTCGAGCTCCAGGATCGTTGCATCATCCGGCGCATCTTCTGGCGAGACCGTCCAACGCCACATATCATCTTCAGCGGTTGCCCAGGGATCTTCCAGGACACCACCTTCATAAGAGATGTGTAGCAAATTCGCATCCATGGAATAAGGCGACTTCTTACCCTTATTGAAATCCACGGGGATATTATGTTCTTCAGCATACTGCATCAGCTTCTCGCGTGAATTCAGGTCCCACTCACGCCAGGGAGCAATCACCTGAATATTCGGGCTCAGAGCATAGGCACCCAGTTCAAAACGAACCTGGTCATTACCTTTACCCGTGGCACCATGCGAAATCGCATCGGCACCCGTCTCCTCAGCAATCTCAACCAAACGCTTGGCAATCAAAGGGCGGGCAATAGAGGTCCCCAGCAGATACTCACCTTCATAGATGGTGTTGGCACGAAACATCGGAAAAACGTAATCACGCGCATACTCTTCACGCAAATCTTCAATGTAGATTTCCTTCACACCCATGGCCTCAGCCTTGGCACGCGCCGGCTCCACTTCCTCACCCTGACCGATATCGGCAGTGAACGTGACCACCTCACAGTGGTAGGTATCTTCCAGCCATTTCAAGATAATGGAGGTATCTAACCCACCAGAATAGGCCAAAACGACCTTTTTAACATCTGACATTTCGAGCTCCTGAATTTTGGAGAGGGGATTATACATGATAGACAGCCAACCGGTACCCGGCAGCGAAACGCCAAATTGCATGATCCTGATCAATCACACTCGCCGTTATTGCAAACTATAGTTACAGGGTAGTAAGGATCAGCAAGGGGAAATAACAGTGACCAGAACCGTAACGATAGATGGCAATCAGGCCGCAGCCACGGTAGCCCACCTGACCAATGAGGTCATCGCCATCTACCCTATCACTCCCGCTTCGCCGATGGGTGAATGGGCAGATAGCTGGTCAGCAAGCGGCCAGGCCAATCTATGGGGAACCATCCCGGAAGTCATTGAAATGCAGAGCGAGGCTGGTGCTGCGGGCGCCATTCACGGGGCCTTGCAAAGCGGTGCACTGACCACGACCTTCACCGCCTCGCAGGGATTACTCCTGATGATCCCAAATATGTATAAGATTGCTGGAGAGCTGACACCGACCGTCTTTCACATCGCAGCACGTTCCATCGCCTGTCAGGCCTTATCTATTTTTGGTGACCATAGTGATGTCATGGCAACACGGGCCACAGGGTTTGCGATGTTGGCCTCGAATTGTCCTCAAGAGGTGCAGGATTTTGCCTTAATCGCACAAGCTGCGACACTGCAATCCAGAGTTCCGTTCTTGCATTTTTTTGATGGCTTCCGGACCTCACATGAAGTCGCCAAGTTAATATGCATCGATGACGACACAGTACGTGCCATGCTTGATGAGAATTTGATCAATGCACATCGCCAACGTGGTTTGTCACCGGCTCATCCGGTATTGCGTGGCAGCTCACAAAACCCCGATGTCTACTTCCAGGCTCGAGAAAGCGTTAATCCTTATTACACAGCCATGCCCGCTATCGTCCAACAGACCATGGATCAGTTTGCACTACTGACAGGCAGGCAATATCAATTATTTGATTACGTGGGTGATCCACAAGCAGAACATGTTGTGATTCTGATGGGGTCCGGAGCAGAGACGACACACGAGGCCGTTGATTATTTACAACGACAGGGTGAGAAAGTCGGACTGTTAAAAGTGCGCCTCTACCGTCCTTTCTCTGCTGAGGCATTGCTCAAAGCCTTGCCAAAAACAACGCGCAAGATTGCGGTACTGGATCGCACCAAGGAACCAGGGGCAGATGGTGAACCCTTATATAAAGATGTAGTCACTGCGATTGCCCAACAATTTTGCCACAACCAAGCCGAGACAAAGCCTCAGTTCGCGACAATGCCTGTCATCATCGGTGGTCGTTATGGTCTGTCTTCAAAAGAATTTACACCGGGTATGGTCAAAGCGATCTTTGATGAATTACAAAAAGATTCCCCCAAAAATCATTTCACGATTGGTATCCATGATGATGTCAGTAACACGAGTATTGACTGGGATGCTCACTTTCGTACCGATGCCCATGAAGAAACCTTTCAGGCTGTTTTTTATGGTCTGGGTAGTGATGGTACGGTCAGCGCCAACAAGAACAGTATTAAGATCATTGGCGAGAGTACTGAGATGCAGGCTCAGGGTTACTTTGTCTATGACTCAAAAAAAGCCGGCGCAGTCACTATCTCTCACTTGCGCTTTGGTAACAAATCTATACATGCCAGTTATTTAATTAGTGACGGTGATGCACAGTTCGTCGCCTGCCATCAACCTATTTTCCTCGAGCGTTATCCTATGTTGGATATGGCAGCTGATAAGGCCGTATTCTTATTAAATTCACAGGAAGATAAAGACAAAGTCTGGGACACGTTGCCCGCTGATATGCAACAACAAATTCTTGATAAGAATATAAAAATGTACAGCATAGATGCCTACTCAGTCGCTGATAACACCGGCATGGGTAAACGCATCAATACAATAATGCAGACTTGCTTCTTTGCTATCTCAGGCATCTTACCTCGCGAAGATGCGATTACGGCCATTAAAGATGCTGTACAAAAAACCTATGGGAAAAAAGGCAAGCGTATTGTCGAATTGAACTACCAGGCTATTGATGAAACCCTGGCTTGTTTGCATGAGGTCACCATTCCTGCGCAAGTCACTAGTAAAATAGAAATTTCTTCGCCTGTCAGTAAAGATGCACCTGACTTTGTTCGGAACGTAACGGCCGAGATCATTGCCGGTCGTGGCGATAACATTCCTGTAAGTTTTATGCCAAGCGATGGGACCTTTCCTTTAGGTACAGCAGCATACGAAAAACGTAACCTGGCTTTAGAGATTCCAGTTTGGGAAGAAGATTTATGTACACAATGTGGTAAGTGTCCTTTAGTTTGCCCGCATGCGGCTATTCGTAGCAAGATCGTCGCAGAGTCTGAATTACAGGATGCGCCAGAAAGTTTTAAGCATCGTGCCATGTTAGGTAAGGACTTTCCAAAAGATATGCACATCAGTTATCAAGTCGCACCTGAAGATTGTACAGGTTGTGGCTTGTGCGTTGATATCTGTCCAATTCGAGATAAAAGTAATGCCAGTCGTAAGGCGCTGAATATGTCTCCACAACCTCCTCTACGAAATCAGGAACGAAGGAATTGGGAATATTTTTTACAGTTACCTGAATATGATCGCAGCAAAATCAAGACAACAACCATAAAAGGGTCCATGGTGTTCGAACCCTTGTTTGAGTTTTCAGGTGCCTGTGTAGGATGTGGTGAAACACCTTATATAAGGCTTGCGACTCAGTTGTTTGGTGATCGTATGATCGTGGCGAATGCGACAGGCTGCTCATCCATATACGGTGGAAACCTGCCAACCACGCCATGGACAAAGAACAAACAAGGCCGTGGTCCTGCCTGGAATAATTCTTTATTTGAAGACAATGCCGAATTTGGTTTGGGAATAAGAGTTGCAGCTGACAAACATCGTGAGCAAGCACGAGAATTGTTAACAACACTCAAATCTCAACTCGACACAAAGTTAGTCGAAGAAATCTTAAATGCAGATGAAACTGATGAAGCCGGTATTTATGCCCAACGAGAGCGCATCGTTAAACTACAAAAGCAACTTGTAAAGATAGATGATTCGCAAGCCAAATTACTTAACCAACTTGCTGAAAACCTTGGACGTAAAAGTATCTGGATTATTGGTGGCGACGGCTGGGCCTATGACATTGGCTATGGTGGTCTTGATCATGTGTTGGCATCTGGACGTAATGTTAATATTTTAGTGTTAGATACAGAGGTCTATTCTAATACGGGTGGTCAAACCTCCAAAGCAACACCTCGCGGCGCGGTCGCAAAATTCTCTTCTGGTGGCAAACCTACCGCCAAAAAAGACCTGGCCCTATTAGCCATGGACTATGATGGCGTCTACGTTGCTCACGTGGCCTATGGTGCTAAAGACATTCAAACTTTACGCGCATTCCTTGAAGCCGAAGCACATGATGGACCATCAATCATCATCGCCTATTCACCTTGTATTGCACATGGTGTCGATCTATCTAACAATCATCGACAACAACAATTGGCGGTAAAAAGTGGACACTGGCCTTTGTTCCGTTTTGATCCTGAGCGCATTAAAGATGGCAAGAATCCTTTACACCTGGATTCGGCAGAACCAAGCATTCCCTATCGTGAATTTGTTAAAACTGAAACCCGCTTTAGTATGCTCTGGCATACTCACCCTGAAGATGCTGAACGCTTTTTAGAACAAGCGCAACGAGAGGTCACACATCGTTACCATTACTACAGACAACTTGCAGGCCTGGACTGGAATGATACGGTCAGTATTGCCGCCACCAAAGCCAAACTGGCCACTACCGAGCTGGTTACTACTGATTTGGATAACGGGCAGTCCACCAATAAAAAGACGGAGTCATAATCATGGTCGATTTATCAACTGAGTATCTAGGTTTAAAACTTAAGAACCCCATCGTACCTTCGTCCTCACCATTGAGTAAAGATGTAAATAGTGCGATCGCCTTAGAAGATGCCGGCGCTTCTGCAATAATCATGCACTCTTTATTTGAAGAAAAAATCAATTACGAAAACGAACACTTTGAACGTTTTTTTCATCAACAATCCATTGGACATGGTGAAGCTGAAGGCTTCCACCCCGTTCCAGAAGACTACCAAAGCTATCAGGAAAAACACCTTGAACAGTTAAGCAAGCTTAAATCTCAATTAGATATTCCGGTGATCGCCAGTTTAAATGGAACAACACCTGGTGGATGGATCGAATATGGATCTGCATTAGAAGCAGCAGGCGCTGACGCACTTGAATTAAACGTTTATTATCTTGCAGCTGACCCACTAGAAGATAGCCAGCAAGTAGAGACCCGTTATATAGAATTACTTCAATCCTTACATTCACATGTCAACGTTCCAATTACGATGAAACTGTCCCCCCACTTCAGTGCATTGATTCCCTTCACACAACAGTTACAAAAAAACGGCGCGAAAGGTATCGCCCTATTCAATCGTTTTTACCAGCCCGATATTAATCTCGACACCCTACAAATCGAATCAAAGCTGGAACTATCCAGCTCACAGGAATCATTATTACGCATTCGTTGGACCGCTATTTTATTTGATTATCTGGATTGTTCATTAGCGGTAACAGGTGGAATGCATAATCACGAAGATGTATTAAAGGCATTACTGGCAGGTGCAGATGTCACCCATATGTGCAGTGCGCTGTTACACAACGGACCCAGCCAGATTGAAACGGTCTTGCAAAACCTCAAGCAATGGTTAGAAGAACACGAATACGAATCTGTAGAGCAACTAAAAGGGAGTAGTAGTCGACAACATGCTATTGACCCCGCTGCCTATGAACGATCGAATTATATTAATGTACTCGATAGTTACACGAGTCCTGATGGGGTTTTAAGATAGTTTTATTTTTTCTTTACTTTTTTTCGCTTCCCTGAAGATTGTGTTTTTTCGCTCTCGGCGAGAGCGAAAACACACATAATTCTATTTCTTCTTTTTACCTCGCTTTAAGGCGATATGCACATCCGATTGCTTGTAACCCATCTCATCCAGCTTACTCTTCTTGTGCGTGTGTATTTTAATAATAATCTTATCTTCAGGGATTCCGCGTTGGATGAAGTAATCACGAACCGCGCGTGCACGGCGGGTGGCGAGGCGGAAGTTGTATCGCACCAGGCCTTTGCTGTGTGTATAAAGTTCTAGGTTGATCTCTTCGATACCGGGATCGGCATTGAGCATCTCCAGGATTTCATCCAGCTGTCGACCTGCACTTGCTCGTAGTTTTGAGCTATCCGCATGGAAGTGAACAATAGTGCGTTTGACTGCATCGAAATCGTAGCGCAATACCTGCCCCAAACAGCGATTAAATAAGTCCAGGCTCTCTTGAAAATTTAAGGATGATAAAAGCACTTCCATCTCATCAGTCGAGTCTGCCGCATCCCAATAACGCACCACAGGCTGCATACCTTCGCTTAACTCAAGCAATAGACGCTGCGCCCATTCAGGTGGTGTACTCACCGCAAGATCACCCGGTTCTATTTCAATCACACCGAGATCTTTTGCACGAGAAAAGTGTCGCCATTGCGGGGGTTCAGTTCGGATGTGGGCATGCCCAACACCCGCAGGTGGATAAGTTACATAGAGTGCAAACTCCAGAGGTTGCCCTACCCCCTGCCGAAATTCGACGTGGCCATAACCTGGAATATTCTGTTTCATCTGACACATGATGTTTGATGATTTTACTTTCCAGAATTCCTGGTATCCACTGGAGAAACGGTGCATATCCGCAACCCCGAGCCGATCAATTTTGCTTTCATGATATTCGTGGGTCGTCACCAGCTCTTCATTTTTCTTGTAAGTTCTTTCTTTCGGTAAAATAGGCTTACGTTTGAACAAGCGGATCAGGGGTTCACGCTTTTTTGGTTTTTCTTCCGGTTGCGCTGCTGCTGTCGTAGTAGTCGACGTGGTGCTGGATTGTGTGGGAGGTTCATCAACCACTATCTTACCATCGACGTACTCAACCTTTGCCTTATCTGTCGTTGTTGTTCCTGGTGCTTGATCCGCTGAAGGTGTGCCAGCCATTTCTTCTGTTGCCGTTGGCGTGGCGGTTGGCTCGTCCGCTTTCTTTTTGGGAATCTGAGGCGTGCCATAACCTGAAAAACGCGGTGGCGCGGCAGACAGGGTCGTTGTCATAGAAAACATGACAGCCATTAAAGCTATGAGCACAATACGAATAGACATGCCCTGTAAAAAGCAGGTTTTGTGCCAACTATGGGAGCTAAGGGAAGAATGGGGAAGAATGGGGGAGAACTTAGGGGTTTCTAAATACGAGCCCCTGATGACCGAAAGCGATCAGGGGCCCTTTTCAGCCTGGGAACGGCTTATTTCTTTTGGCGTCGCTCACTTCTACGCAAACGAGATGCCAACCTGCGTGCTAAATCACCAAATAGCTCGGTTTGGGTCGGATGGGGGTGAATCGCGCCACCTACCTGCTCTAGCGTCATATTGCCCGCGACCATCATCACCGCTTCGCCAATCAGGGTATCTGCATGATCAGCCAGGAAGTGGACACCTATGACCCGGTGCGACGCCTTGTCGGCAACGATCTTGATGAGGCCGTGTGTTTCGTTATTAATCATAGCCTTAGCGTCGATACTCATCGGCACTTTGATCTCAACCGCGTCTATACCCTTGGCCTTGGCCTGCTCGCTAGAGAGCCCCACGAAGGCGGCCTGTGGGCGAGTAAAGATAACCCCGCAGTCCTTATCTTCATCATATTGTGCGGCCTCACCAGAGATGTTCATCGCGGCTACGCGCCCCTGCTGGCCTGCCGTGTGAGCAAGCATTAACCCACCTATCACATCGCCGACTGCAAACACGTTGGAGGCGGAAGTGCGGCAACGATTGTCCGCTGCAATAACACCGTTTTCCGCTTTGATGCCGGCTTTGTCCAAATTCAGGCCATCCAGCACCGGACGTTTACCGGTCGCCATGATGACGTAATCACAAGCGAAACTACGTGATTTACCTTCTGCATCCTCAAAACTGAGCTTCATATTGCCGGGCTCACCCTTGATGGATTTAATCTTGGCGCTGGTTTCAATTGTCAGGCGCGGATCATCATCCAGCACAGCCGTCAGTTGGGTCGCGACCTCTTTTTCGACTTCAGCCAGGATTCTGTCTTTTCCTTCGAAAAGCATCACTTTAGTCCCAAAATCCTGGAAGATCTGTGCCATTTCGACGCCGATCGCGCCACCACCGATCACACCGAGGCGCTTGGGTGCCTCTTTCAGCCCCCAAACTGTGTCGGAGGTCAGCACGCCACCTGAAGCCAGCCCATCGTGGGCACCTTCAATCGGTGGCACAAAGGGAGGAGCACCCGTTGCGACAATCGCGGCACCAAAGGTCACTTTCTTACCCTTCTTGCCATCACCCATCTCGGCGCGCTGATGTGGGTCCTTGCTGTTACCACCGGTATCTACAAAAACAGTGTGATCATCGACGAAACGTCCAAAACCCTGCATAACGTCAATTTTCACGCCTTTATCGGTTTTTAGCGCCATATCGCCGCGCGTTTCCAGCACGTTCTTGCGCGTTTTCTCTAATTTCTTCCAGTTGAGCTTGGCTGACTTAGTGCCTTCAATACCCAGATGACCATCTTCAGCACGATCACGGATACGATCCGCCGCGGCACGCCAGGCCTTGGACGGGATACAACCGCGCCATAGACACTCACCGCCAGGGAATGGGGCATCGTTGATCATGGCAACCTTGTAGCCATGTTCAACCAGGTCACGGGCTGAGTCTTCGCCACCAGGACCGCCACCGATCACAACAACATCATAGTCGTATTTGCCCTTCTCGAGGGTGAAACCTGAAGCAGCGGGCTTATCCTGCACCGGCGTAACCGAGGCATCCAACCAGGTTGGGTTTTGGACATATTCTTTGAAAGCGTTTAAGAACTTGGCAGCATCCGCACCATTCACAATGCGATGGTCAGCCGTCACTGTCACGGGCATACCTTCTGGCCCCAGTGTTGAGATTGCAAAGATCGCCGAGGTACCAGGGGATGGAATCGCGTCAAACATCGCTACGCCCATCATGCCCATATTCGATATGGTAAAGGTCGGGTTTGAATACTCATCGGGTTTCAGGCGGCGGTTACGCGCACGCTGTACCAGGTCAACCCAGTTAGAACCCAGGTCAGACAGATCGCGATTAGCGACGTCTCGAAGTACCGGCACCACAAGTCCCATGCCTTCGGTCTCAACTGCCAGACCGATATCGATCTGTTCACGCTCGACGATACGGTCTTCGTGCTGATAGACCGCATTCACAATTGGATAATCATTAATGGCTAGCGCAGCCGCTTTTGCCAAGGCGACTGTCAGTGAGACACCTTTGGCTTTCGATGTGGTTTTTAAAACGCTGGGATCAACATTCACAGTCACGCGGAACAGCGGCATGGATAGCGAGAATTCCATGTTGTGCGCCACGGCCTTTTCCATCGCGCTCATCGCACGGCCCTGACCAGGCACCTGGAAGACACGACGTGCAGAGGTTTGTACTTCTGCGTTTAATACGTCTGAAGCAACAATCGCACCTGACACACCACTACCGGTAATCGCATTAAGATCAATACCGTGAGCACCGGCTAACTGGCGTGCATAGGGCGTCGCCATACCTTGCTTAGGACGCGGTGCAGGTGTTGCACCAGAAGGCTGAGCAGGAATTCTTGTCTTGGGTTTTGCGGTACCGGCAGGTTCTGCCTTAGGTTTGGAAACCGTCGCTTCTTGTTTGGCACCACCGGTTGCCTTTGCCTTCGAATCGATAACAGCACTGCTGTCTTGGACTAAGAATCCGATTGAATCACCAACCGC